>Ga0137407_10000011_pt1 | contig 199187 bp, 164 predicted proteins | sample CZOMad2_2_16fung_FD_108410 | JGI IMG/M metagenome (GOLD analysis project Ga0137407, IMG submission 108410) | Vadose zone soil fungal communities from Angelo Coast Range Reserve, California, USA - CZOMad2_2_16fungal (Illumina Assembly) | ecosystem: Environmental > Terrestrial > Soil > Vadose... | reverse complement strand
TCGTTTGACCAGTGGTCTGGCGATTTTAATGGTGTCCTCTCTTCTCGTCTGGTGCTGGCGAAAAACGTCGAAGGGCGACTGGGCACGCCGCTCATCACTGCTGGCAATCGTGCTGCTTTTCAACGAAGCGCTACTCGGGGCCTTACTGGTGCTGTTTGAACACGTCTCGCAGGACCGGTCTCTCGCGCGGGCGTTCTTTCTTTGCGCGCATTTTGGCAACACGCTGCTTCTCCTGACCGCGTTGGTGCTGACCGCGCATTGGCTCTCAGACGGCCGCGGGCGCTTTTCGCTTGTAAAGAATCGAGCTGAGATTGCTGCGGTTGTATTAGGTTTGCTCGCGACAACGTGCCTCGGCATGACCGGATCTCTCGCGGCCCTTGGAGACACGCTGTTTCCTGCCACTTCGCTGAGGGCATCACTCATAGAGGATTTTTCGTCCGGGAATATCCTGCTACGCCTTCGATTTCTCCATCCGGTAGCTGCAGCTATCGCAGCCATTTATGTTCTATGGCTAATCCTGAGAAGCTTGAAGAGGCCAGGGCGGCTGTGGAATCAAGAGTTGATGCTTGCTGGAGTTCTGATTGGGCAGATCGGTCTGGGCATCCTGAACGTGCTCTTGCTTGCTCCCGTGTGGTTGCAACTGGTCCATTTGCTCGTCGCAGAATTGTTCTGGGTCGTGGTGGTGCTTGCTTCGGCGAACCTGCTTTTTGCCATTGTTGACTGCGAAGCAGTTGCTAGAACGGGCAGAGACTCCATGGCAACTCCCCTCAAGGGCTTTGCGATCGGAGTTGTTGTGAAATCACAGTCGCGCTAGTGGAACGGCGGCAATCCATACCATCCATACCGTAAACGCCATGAAAGATGTTAATGAATGTTTCTAGTGTGACGGATGTTGCAGGTGTGATAAAAGGTAAATAGCGGCAAGGATTGCGGTTGGTTGTATCTGCTTGAGAGCGAAAGGTATGTCATAAACGGCATGAGAGAATCCCTCTCTCTCCGCCAGTCCTTCGTTTTTGCTCTTTGAAAGATCAAATCAAAGGGCTCTCTGTATGTTGGATAAAGACTTACGCCGTCGATGCGGCAGTTCGAAAGTACCATTTTCAGCAGTTTGGCTTGATCTTCAGCTTTCTGCGTAACATACAGAAAATACGCCTTGTTCGCGAAGTTCTAAAGTCCTTTTTGCGGTCAAAAGCATATCCGGGTTAGCCTGCTCCAAGCCGGCACAGTATTTATCAGCTGCATAGGCCAGAGATATCAGACCCGGATGGAGCCGCACACTATAAAATCACTTCCAGGGTCATAGATGGAACTTTTTTGGCACGATGCATTGCACGCTGCCCGGGCATTGATCAAGCACCGGGGCTACTCAGCCTTTGCCATCCTGACGCTGGGGCTCGGCATTGGCGCAAACGTGGGAATGTTCAATGTTTTCGGATGGATGCTATCTCCGAGACTTTCTGTTCCACGCTCTTTTGAGCTGGTGGAAATAGACAGACGGTCAACGTCAACGCAGCCATCCGGGAGGGGTTTGTCATGGTCAATGTACCTCGAATACGTGAACGCGCAACCGAACGCTTTGCCGGAGCTTGCCGGCTACTATCCTTTTCTGGCCTTCGAAATTGGGCATGGCAATCAAACTGTATCCGCGACAGCTACAGCAGTTACGGGAAATTACTTCGGCCAGTTACAGGTGCACGCGTTTCGCGGCCGGGTCATCAACGAGCAGGACGATAGCCCAAATGGCGGGGGCGATGTGGCGGTATTGAGCCATCGTTGTTGGCGTGAGCTGTTTGGCGGCAGAGACGAGGTATTGGGAACCGAATTCCGCCGCGATGAGACAACCTACACAATCATCGGGGTCGCCCCGCCAACGTTCACCGGGATTGATCCGGAAACCTCCCCCGACATTTGGATTCCGTTGTCGCGAGTCAGCCATGCCCCAATGCTTCGCACCGTGATGTCGGATGTGACCACCTCTTCTTTCCGAGTGTTTGGCAGAATGAAGCAAGGCGCTTCTGTATCTCAGGCGCGCGAGCAAATGAAAATAATTGCCGGGCAACTTGGATCGGGAAAATCCCAAATGATGGGATGGCGCAACGTCGGGAAACGAACGGTCCCCAACTATTGGGAAAAACCCTGGCCCGATATCCAACTCATTGATGGCCGCAGGCAGGAAGAAGCTCATAAGTTCTCTCTGGCGGTTTTTGGAATCGCTGGAAGCATACTGATGTTGGTAGCTGGAAACGTAACAACAATTCTACTGGCACGGACGGAAAGACAGAGCCGAGAATTCGCCATACGCATCGCCCTGGGGGCATCCAGGTGGCGAATTGCTCGCGGGATTTTGATGGAAAGTTTCATGGTTTCCGCGCTTGGCACGGTTGTGGGGCTTATATTTGCGTTTTTGTTCCTCAGACTGATCGTGGGACTTAGCTCCGAAGATACTCGGTGGCACGAAACAGTGGCGACCGGTGTGTTTGACGGCCGAGTACTGGCTTTCGGATTCGGTATTGCTGCTCTCGTGGCAGGCGGATTTAGTTTGGCGCCAATGGCGAGGGCAGGATCATCCAATCCAAGACTGGCCATGCAGATGGCTATATCTGCCGGCACAAGTGGACGCACTTCCACGACCTTCAGGAACCTATTGACAGTATTCCAGACGGCAACGTCCGTTGTGTTACTTGCGTTTACTTTGTTACTCCTTCGGTCTGCCTGGAACAGATCGGGAACTGAATTTAACTTTGATACGCAAAGCGTCTCGGAAATCTATTGGAAATTACCCGATGTGCCGAGCGGCTCCGACGCTGAAAGAAGTTTTCAGAATGCTTTTGTCGAGAGGCTGAAGCATCTTCCGGGAATACAGGCGGCAGCCCTGTGCAGCCCTTGCCGGCTCGGTGCGAGTTTCAACGTGCCGCGAGACTGGTATGACTCGATTGCGGTTACGCCCGAATACTTTGGAGTCGCGAACACTCCGATATTACACGGGCGCAATTTTACGAATCAGGATGGCAAGGGAGCCCCCCTGGTGGGAATCGTCAACCTAACAATGGCGCGGCAGGTTTGGCCCAGAGAAGACCCCATTGGTAAGCGATTGGAACATAGTCGATCGGACAATAGCACAGTGGAAATCGTGGGAGTCGTGGCTGACACTCGGAAGGGAGGAGGTGGCGAGCCCGAGAATGCTGCTTTGTACCGGCCGTTGAACCAGGCCGGCACTGCCATGTCAAGGACATACCCTGTCATTCGAACAGATAGCAGGTCGCTGAATCTGTCCGCTGTACGAACAGCCGCAAGGGAGATAAATCCGAATGTTGTGATATTAAAGATGCAAACAGTTGCCGACTATCTTGCAGAAAACACCAGAGTCCTGAGATTGGCAGCGCTTGTTTTTGTTGCTTTCGCAATGATCGCGGTGACGCTCACGGTTGTTGGACTTTATGGATTGTTGTCCTACATCGCCAGTGCACAAACGCGAGACCTGGGCGTACGGTTGGCGCTTGGAGCGCCCAGAACAAATGTGTTGCTGCTGATGCTGAAACGCGGCGTAGTCCCAGCACTGGTTGGCGTGATGATCGGTCTTATTGCCGAAGCTGCATGCCCAAACATCTTTTCCGGTGGTTTATATGGCGTTGGCATGCATGACATACCGACTCTCGGGTTTGTTGCTCTCATTATGTTCTGCGTTGTTGTCGCCAGCTCATGGGTTCCATCGTGGCGCGCATCCAGGCTCAACCCAATCGAGGCATTGCGTCAGGAGTGATCCCGGCCAAAGATCCTGCTTGCTATAGCGATTACGGGCAATCCAGAAGTAGCTGTCGACATCAGATATTTGCACCACGACCAGCTTGAAGGTTGAGTGCCATTGGTTGTCTGACCTTTGAGGATTTGATGGCTCAAGCTGATCTTCTTTGTAGTAAAATGAAGTCCCGTGCCGAAGGAGGAGTCTTGCGCTCTAAATACTTCGGTTTTCTGTTCTTTGCTACTTTGTTATTAATGTCCGTGTCTGCCGTGGGCCAAAGTAATAGCTCGCAGGCTGCTCCGCCCCCACCTCAGAACGGGGGGGATTTTTCCCAAAACCCTAATGCGGAAAAATTGCCGACCGGGGTCATTCTTACCAAGGGTTCTTGGTCGAGTGCCACTGATTCGGTAACTCCGCTGCCGGAAGGCGGGAGCGTTGCCGTCTCGGTGACACAGTTGCCGCAAGGCGGAAGTGTTACCAACAGCGTTTATAACAATGAATATTTTGGTCTTTCCTATGCTTTTTCTGCCAACTGGACGGAGAAGTACAAAGGCCCCCCGCCTTCTGATAGCGGCTTCTATGTTCTGTCCCAGGTCAGGCCCGCGGACACGTTCAAAGGACCGAGTAAAGGGTCCATTTTGATTGGCGCCCAGGACCTGTTCTTTAGTTTGGCGCCTGCCGGGAACGCACTGGACCTGATCAATAATGTGAAGGACAATTTGAAGCCGGACTACAAAGTGGAACGTCCGCCCACGGAGGTCAAGATCGGCAATCACTCCTTCACGCAGTTTGACTACGTTGCGCCTGTCGCGGATCTGCACTGGTACATCCTGGCCACCCAAATCCGCTGCCACATGGTGGAATTTGTCTTGACCAGCCGTGATACCAAATTGCTCGAGGCCCTCATCCAGGACATGAACAAGATGAAACTGCCGGCGGAGGCGGGCGTCACCGCAGGGACAGGCGGAGGGGATGTCCCGGTGTGCATCAAAGATTACGCCGATAGCGGAAATTTGATTGAGCGGGTTGAGCCGGCCTTTACCGAGCACAAATTCAACGCCGTCCCGGTCAGGATCATCATCGATAAAGAAGGCAGGGTGAAACACATCCACTTTCTCAGCGCGTTTCCCGATCAGGCAAAAGCCATCACAGACGCCGTGTTGCAATGGTCGTTTAAGCCTTACCGGCGCAACGGAGAGCCGGCGGAGGTGGAAACCGGAATCATGTTTGGACTTGTGCAGCGCCCGAAGACACAACCTGGAACGCCAACGGCTACGGACTGAGCCGCGGGGCCAGAAAAAACTCGTGATCTTAAAATTATGATGGGCCTTTGCCGTGGTTTGCAAATTTTTTGTGAATCACGGCTTGCCTTTTTTCATTGCGCGCTGAAGGGTATGCCCCAGGGCCTGCTTGGTTGCAGTGTACTCTTCCACGGAAATGCAGCCGCGCATCCGGTCGGTTTCCAATTGGAACAACTCCTCTTTTAAGGCCACCAGTAACGGCTGCGGGTTGCCAGCATCTTTCACCGATTTGACTTGTGCTGTTGGAACAAGTTTCCGTCGCCTGCGCCAGTAGGCGAACATGCCTGTTGCCAGAATGGCAAAGATGGCGGCAAGCACAACCCAGCCTTCGTTCGCGGATTGACCGGGCGGTGCAGGTGTCGCGTTGACGCCATGGTCGACGGCGCCTCCGCCTGCGGTGTTAGCAGGCCCAGCGGCAGCCAGGGGCGGCGTGGTTTGGGTCGCCGACGTCCGTGGCTGGACCATACCAATGCCGGAGATTTCAAAAGCCGGCACCTGGCTCACAAAGGTCTTGGTGACGGCTTGTTCCACCTGCAAGCCGTTCGTTACGCCAGGGCTCATGAAAGCGCTGGGGTGTAACGCTTTGAATGACATGGACGGAGGGTGCATCACGGCGAAGCTCTTGATGGGGTAAGCGAGCTTGAGATGAAAAGTAGTGGCGGCCTGGTGCGGCAGATGGTAGGCAAACTTAAAGAGTGTGTCGCCCGGTCGCAAGGGAAAATTGACAGTGTAACGCCCCGGTTGCCCTGGCAGAGCGACCGGCGGGACATTGGTCCAAATACCTTCTGGCCCCTTGGCCTCAACGGAATCAAAAGCGGCTTTTTCCGGCAGGAAAATCTCAAAATTATGCGGCCCTGATTGCGTGACCGGCGGAGTGGAGGCATTGGTGATGGCGTACATTTCCGCAACCTTCAACACGTTCCCGTCGGATTCCATCCGTACGATCCCAATGTTTCCGTTCAGGCCGCTGATCCTGGGAACGGCGTCAAACACTTTGATTTCCAAAGGAACGTCCCCGGTCACGGTCTGGTCATAATTCACTCCCTGATGCAGCACGCGAACCACGTGCCGCGCATTCGTAGCGCTCACCTTCAGGAAAAATGCGCCTTGGACGTCAGTTTTAGTGCGCGCTTCCTCCTGCATGCCTTCCGTCAGACGCAGCAGGACCACATCATCGCCGGTTGCGGGCCGCGCGGTAGTCTGGTTGCGGACGGTGCCCGTAATTGTGTCCGCCGCGAAGGCGAAACTCGCGGAGAAACAACAAGCGAGCAAGAGCATGCTGCTGACTGCCGAGCTACAAGTTGTGGCGCCCTGGTTTCGCAAACCCACGAGAAAGTATCTTACTGGGGAAGTGGCGTCCAAGCAATTCTCCTATTGCAATTCAATTTTGTTGACGGTCATGCTGTCGCCATCCACGGTCCCGTTCACCGTAACTTTTACGTCATTGGCCTTGGTGATACTGGCAAGGAATTTCTTGGCCTTTTCGTTTCCGTCTTGGTTGAACTTGATGAACCGCTTCTCTTCGGTCAGGACACCATAACCGGTTCCTTCGCAGAACGGCATCCGCAGACACGGCGTACCGTGGCCGGTAAGCGAACCGGGCTTTCGTGCTTTTCGAGCCGAGCAATTGACGTCAATCAGATAGCCCTGTACGGCGGTGTCAGCGGCAAAAGCGCTGGCGCCCAGGGTTGTATACAAAACCGTCATAAGCAAAATTGATGTAAACGCAGATGGTGTAAGCGTAGATAGCGTAAACGAAGATGGTGTAAACGAAGAGAAGACAAGCCGTTTCATGAGTTCCTCCCGGCAATGAACTCAGCATTCTTGTTGCTTGGGGCACTGACGCTGGCGTGCATGGCGAATTATCGACCCGCCTTGCGTGGCACATCGTTTTTTTTCAACGCCGCACTTTCAAGCTGAAAAACGGGCGAGACACATTCGTGTCTCGCCCAAGAGGCGTTGTTAAACCATTACAGCGAGCGCAGGAAGTTCAAGACGTCCTGCTGCTGACTGGCGGTGAGGTTGTTGTCGAAGTTGGCCTCGACCGTAGTTGCTTCTCCACCGCTGCTCTCGTGAGCTTCGATAGCGCAGAGTAGATCGGTGCAACGGCCATCGTGCAGGAAGAAGAGGCGCTTGCCCAGACCCCACAGGGGAGCGGTGCGGAACTGGTCTCCGCCGGCGCCGCCTTGCGAGACGTTATCGTTCAAAACTGTTCCCATGTGATGGATTTCTAAATCTGAGAACAGGTTGGCGCTGGCGCTGCCCAAACTCGGCGTGAGCCGGGAGGGATTGGTCGTCAGCGTTGCCGTGTGGCAGACCGCGCAGCCGACGGCGCTGAAAAGCGCACGGCCGCGGGCGATGGAGGCCGAACCGCCCGGCGTTGTGGTGGAAGGCGTGGGCTGGTCCAGGAACCGCATGAACAGCGCAAATCCCACCGCGTCGCTCGACGTCCCCAGGGCGGTGGTGTTGAAGTTGGTGTGGTCTTCCGGTGTCGGATTGAAGCGGCAGTTGGCCGGCAGGCCGGCTGCCATGCCCTCACCCGGCAAAGGCCGTTCTTGCGTGAAGACTTCATTGCTGACGCCCATCTCCACGTTGTAGGCTTCTCCGGAGAAGATCACCAATGATTTGTTTTGCGCCTTCCAGCCGAAGCGGGTGATGGTGCCGTCATTGCCGTTGCGGTTGAAAGTCCCGCCAATGCCCAAAGTATTGCTGGCGTTGGCAGCCGCATTGGCAAGCAGCGTTGATTCTTCAATGTTCTCCATCAGTCCCGCGCCGAAGACCGGAGTGGGAATGCGGAAGATGATGTTGTTGGTTGCCTGGGCTGTCGCGAAGCTGGGCTGCGCAATATTGCAGGCCCCAGCGTCCGTGCGCCCGGTGATGGTGAACAGGTCTTCCACTCCGCCATTGGGGCGCGTGGTGTCAGGGCCACCACTAGAGTTGAAGAAGAACGGGAACCGCGCTTCACGCACCGGCCCAGTGGCGGTGATAAAGGACGGTACGGTGTTCCGTGCTCCGTCCGCGGTAGCGTCCGCGACCTGCGGATTGAGAGCAGGAGCGGTGCCGCCGATCGCTGGTTGTGCGTGGCACGCGGCGCAACTTCTAGAGTTGAAACGCGGTCCAAGCCCGAATCCTTCTTCAATGGTGCCGGAAACCGAATCGACTTCAGTAAAGCGATCAAGACCATCGTTGAAAAAATCCAGGATGGTAGTGGGATTATTAGCGGCAACCGAAGCCAGTGGCTGCCCAGCGCCGGCCGCACCGCCACGGACCCCAGGATCTGTCTGGGCGTGGGCGAGGCCAAAACTGAGCGTGACCATAAGCGTCACAAGGAGAAATTTCTGAACCTTCATATTTCAAAGTCCTCCAAAATTTTGTTGTAAACCCGTTTACACATTGAGAAACACAGGAATATCTAGCGAAGTGATACAAAGCCCGTACGCAGACGATTAGAGAGGTGTCTGGCAGAAAGTAACGGCGCTGATTTCGAGCGAGCCCCACGCACCTTGGTGCAATGTGTAGCCACAAAGCAGCCGAAAGAGCAAGAAGCTTAGAGCAACTCTCGCTGAGCGCCACGAGTCTCAATCGGGGACCCTAAAAGAGATACCCGTAGAGAGTATCCCCGGAAAATCTCAATGTCGGCCAGCCAAGCCCGTGCCGGATACTGACACTTCATTGGACGGAATTCCCGGGGAATTTTTGTATGAAAACGCTGCTTCAAGGCACAAGACAGGCAGCTCTCCGCATGAGCCCAGCCCGCGCGTCTTCTCCTAAGCCTTTTCGGGCTTAGGCGTGAAAGCACTACATACAAGAGCGTGTGAATCTTAGCATTTTCTAATTTGATGTCAAGCGAAATATAAAAACTTTATACTTATTAACTTTTATTGAATACCATAATTAACAAATGAACTGTTTGTATAGTTCAACAGCCTTTTAAGCGCTTTTGGCCTATGGGCGCGGGAATCTCCTGAGATTCTTTAGCGCGAGCATATCTGTTGCTTTCATTTCCGGCGGGCCCAGCCACGCTAGCGCTGAGATGCAACGCCCTCCACGGCGAAAAAAGTATGGCCGTCTCAGATATGTGTAAAGATTAGTTACGTATTGATATTAATCTTGATTAACTTAATTTGTGTGTGATAAAAGATCCTCCTCGTCATTGCGATCCTAGCAGCCGCTCTGCGGTTCGGGAAAAAGCAGTGGAAATGGAGGCGCAGGGAAGCGCCTCCATTTGTTTGACTCAAGGAATGCGCTGAGCAATTTGTTCCGTCTGCAAGTGGCCACACAGACGAGACTGCTGGATTGAGTGTGCCTGAGTCGCGGATGTAGCTTGCGTCCAGGCAATGGCCCTAGAACTTGCTGGAAAACGCCTGTACCAACAACCAGCCATTCAGAGCAGCGATTAAGATGCCAATACTCCAGGAAAGCCCTTTCAACCATGTTCCGTTGACGAACTCACCCATTTTGCTCTTATCGCTGGTCAGCATAATCAGGGGGAACACCGCAAAGCTGAGTTGCATGCTGAGCACCACCTGGCTGTAGAGCAGAAGCTTCGCCGTCCCCGACGTTCCGTACGCTGCGGTCACAACGATGGCGGGTACAATTGCTACGCCTCGCGTAAGCACTCGGCGCAGCCACGGTTTCAAACGGATGCTGAGAAAACCTTCCATCACCACCTGTCCCGCCAAGGTCCCGGTCAACGTTGAGTTCTGTCCCGCAGCCAGCAGGGCCACGGCGAACAAGGTGCTGGCGCCGGTCACGCCGAGCAGCGGAGACAGCAGTTTGTGGGCGTCCTGGATCTCCGCAACGTGGTTGTGGCCCGAGCGGTAGAAGGTCGCGGCGGAAACGATCAAGATGGCCGCATTGATAAACAGAGCGATCGTTAACGCCACCGCGGAATCGATTTGCAGGAAGCGTACCGCTTCGCGGAGGGCTTCCGGCGTGCGCTCAACCTTGCGTGTCTGCACCAGTGCTGAGTGCAGATAGAGATTGTGGGGCATTACAGTTGCGCCCAGAATCGAGATAGCAATGAACAGCATGCCAGGGTCGCTTACGATCTGGGGGACGGGCAGGAATCCCTTGGCGATGCCAGCCAGGTCCGGATGGGAAAACAGTATTTCCAGACCGAAACACACGCCGACCAGCGCGATCAAGGAAACCACCAGGGCTTCGATATAACGGAACCCACGCTCCTGTAAGAGCAATAGCAGGAAAACGTCCAGGCCGGTGAGGCACACCCCCCACAGCAACGGGATGTGAAACAGAAGGTTAAGCGCGATGGCGGAACCAATGATCTCGGCCAAATCACAAGCGGCAATCGCGATTTCAGCCAACCCGTAAAGGCCAAGTGAAACCGGACGGCTGTAGCGCGCACGGCAGGCCTGAGCAAGATCGCGGCCAGTAACCAGCCCAAGCTTTACGCACAAGCTTTGCAGCAGCACGGCCATGAGATTCGAAATCAGGATGACGGAAAGGAGCGTGTATGAGTACTTGGATCCGCCCGCCAGGTCCGTGGCCCAGTTCCCCGGATCCATGTAGCCAACAGATATCAGGAATCCGGGCCCCGCAAAAGCCAGCATTTTTTTCAGGAAGCCGCCGGTGCTGGGTACATGCAGGCTGCGGTAGACCTCTGGCAGGCTGGGAGCCATTGCTTCATCGCGCCAGATTTCCGGTGCAGTCCCATGTGTTGCAAGCGACCGTGTTTCAGCCGCGGTTGCTGGTGCCTCACCACCCGGAATTGAACCACTCAAACTCATGATCTACCGCAATGCATTAACTATGGTTCATAACGATAATATCCGACCCGCGCAGGAGCGGCGAGGAAAGGCCAGCGAACTTATCTGCGGCGCTGGACAATCTTGCCGGCTAGCCAAGATTCCACCTGCTTACTGACCGATACACTTGTCTTGAGAGGGGCGAAGCAGGCTGGCGATAATCCAAGACACAAAAGCTGCCTGGATCAAGACAATTCCCTTGGCGCACAGAAGTGTCATTTAAGCTTTCCCACCCAAACTCTTTGGGCAGCGGGCAATCCAAGCCTGAGCGACCTATTTCCAATCGTCAGAGTCGTGGTGCCGTCATACCCCTTGGCCAGGATGGCCAAGGTGACACCCGGACGAATACCTTCCTGATCGAAGAACTGCAATAGCTTGTTGTCGCGCTCGTACACGCTCTTGACTTGATACTTTTTCCCTACCGCCGCTTCGCTCAACGGGTGCAAGCCACTTTTACGGCGTTCTGCATCGCTGCGCACGCTTGAACTGTTGCCGTGGGGGCAGATGTCATTCTTTCCTAGCTTCTTTACCAGTCTTTTCTCAAACGACGCTGAAACCACGTGCTCAAGGCGTTCGGCTTCTTGGTGGACGTCGCACCACGGCATCTCAAATATTTCCGTGAGCATGCGTTCGATCAGGTGGTGGCGAAAAAGCGTTCGCTCGGCAACTTGGCGGCCTCCACTTGTCAATTGCACATGTCCGTCTTTGCTGACCCGTACCATGCGGTCTTTTTTCAGACGCTTGAGTGCAGCGGTCACGGCGGGCCGCGTGACACCAAGCCATGTGGCGATGGTTGCGGAGATAACGTGCTGGCCCTCGCCCTCTGCCGTGGCAATGGCTTTCAAATAATCTTCCTTGGACACAGTGATCATCATGGAAGGCTCAAAATGCCTACTACCGAGTGCAGGGGACTTAAAACAATAACCATGGTTTGCAACCAGCGAAAAAGGGCGCATATTAACCGTGATTAACTGTTGAGCAGATACTACATTATCCAGGGGTGAAAAGGAAAGCCAAAGAAAGCTCGCTTGAGGAGATCGCCCTCTTGGTGCTGCGTGAGATATGGTTAGGCTTTTGCTACCCAGACTTTTGTTGCTGCCGGCAAGCCCAGGCGGACTTGCCCTTTCCCAACCGCCAGCGTAATCGTACCGTCGTAATTCCGTGATCGAACGGTCACTAACGTGCCAGGGACAAGGCCTTCCCGGTCAAAGAATTCCAGCAGTTTACGATCGCGCTCATACACGCTCTTGATTTGGTGCTTACGCCCTTCCGGGGCCTCATTGAGCAGGCAAAACCCATGCTGGCGGCGTTCTGAATCGCTGCGCAGACTCAAGCCGTTGCCGTGTGGGCACGTATCTTTATGGCCGAGTTTGGCCACTAATTGCTTCTCGAATGCCTGGGACACGGCGTGTTCCAGACGCTCCGCTTCCTCATGGACCTCATACCAAGGCATTTCAAAGACCTCCGTAAGCATCCGTTCGATGAGATGATGACGGAAAATCGTTCGCTCAGCGACCATGCGTCCTTCGTGGGTCAACTGTACGCGGCCATCCCTGCTGACGCGCACCATGGCATCTTTGGTCAAGCGCTTCAATGCCGCAGTCACGGCCGGACGGGTAACGGAAAGCCAATGAGCAAGAGTTGCGGAAATAACGAATTCACCTTCTGCTTCGGCTTCCGCAATCGCTTTCAAGTAATCTTCTTTAGAGACTGTAATCACGTTTATTTTCGCACTAATCTTAGCGTTCTCTTTTCTCCGTACAATGCAATGTAGGCATTGTTTTCAAACACTTGGAGTAACACTATTCTACCCGAGAGGAGGCAGTTCTGCCTACCGGTAGCCCTGGTTGTCAGCTGTTGTCCCCTATGGAAACTCCGGTACTGATCGAGGGCCATTGCATTTAGCTGTACGAGAGTTCTGGTGCGGCTTCAGCGGTCGGGGTCTTTGCCGACGGCTTTAGCCTCCGGCAGAGGCATGCTGGCCGAAGTTCATCTTAAATCTCATCACTCCACCATTAAGGGTGGCCCTAGCAGTTCCATGCCGTAAGCACGCATGAATGAAGCATCGTTCGTGTAGGCCCCAGGCTTGATGCCACGATTGTCGCGTTCGTTGAAGAACGCTTCCATCTTGCCCGCTGGCGCGAAGGAAATGAGCAACTTTCCGGTTGACCCGCCGGCAAATGCCCAGGCGTGAGGAGTCTCACGCGGACCAAGCACGCAGTCACCTGGTTTGAGGTGGAAGCGCTCCGAGCCGACTTCAACAATGTATTCGCCTTCCAGCGAATAGAAGAGTTCGTCTACATCGTGGTGCAGGTGGCGGGGTGGTCCCCCCTTCTTTTGGTTCGCTTGCTCCAGGACGAACAGGGCCCCAGCGGTGTCTTTCGTAAGGACTTTGAATGTGGTGGAACTGACGCCGATCGCGTGCTTTCTCTCCTCCCGATCCACACCAGCGGGCACACGAACGGGTTTCGCCATTGAACCTGTGTTGGCGGCTTGTGCAAATACGGTCGCCGGAAGAGCGGCGAGCGCGAGTTGTAAAAAAGACCGGCGCTGGATGTCTTCCATTGCAGTAGTGCTCCTGTTCTCAAGAACGTTGTGAAATGAAGAAAACACGTGTGCGGCTCACGCTCGACAGATTGCGAGGGAGGGCTTCTCTTATGCCAGAAGTATACTCCCCAAGATCCCTCACCATCGCAAGCCCACGTTGCCGGTGAACAACCGGAACCCATGCAGCAACTCCGGCGAGTGCCGAGACGAGGAAGGAATGATCTGAGAATGTGTGGTCGGCGCTTCGGGAGTGGCCACGGCAATACCGAACAGCCGCCACTGCCCGCCCACGGATTGGAAAGTCAGATCAAAGCTGATCTGCAACGGCAGCGTGGGGAAGAAACCTATCAGCCGCATTTTCCCATTGGCGTCCAGTGAAGGTTCAGCGCTGAACTGTGGGGGTAGAAGCGCGGCAGCAAAGAGATCAAAGTTGCGGCGGCGCAGATCGGCGAAGCTTTGCGCAAGATCGGCTGCTGAGTTCCTGGCCTGGAAGTCAGGCGCGGCCAGATCGTGAAGCACCGTGTAGTTGCCGGAATGATTGGCATCGTTGAGCGTCAGCAAGGTAGAGCGGACCAGATAAAGCGCCTGGTTGGAACTGACGGATTGAGCGGATGTTTGCTTTGCCTGGGGCGTGTTCGGTTGGGCGGACGCGGTGCCGGTCAGGACCGCTGCCAGGAACAAAGCAGCGATCCACCAGCGTACGCAGGCAGACACTTTTTTGTGTTCACTCATAGTTGCCTCTTTTAATTTTTACTCGTGTCGTTTTACTTAGAATCCAAAGCGCAGGCCGGCTTGCCCTCCCGCCATGTTCTCCCGGAAGCCGTAGGCGAAGCTGCCATGCAATTGCATGTTGCGATAGATCCGTATCGCGCCGCTCAGCGCAGCGCCGTTTTCTCCCTGGAAAGTGCCCCAGTTCGTGGAAAGAACAAACTTCTCATTGGGCAACACCGTGGGAACGCCGGCCATGGCGAAGGCCATCGCTACGCCGGTGAAAGCCTTGGAGGTCTTGTGGCTGAGCTGGTCCAGGCGAACGCCGAGCGTGCCAATGTCCGACGCAGAGCCAAGTCCCAGCCCTCCAGCTGACGCGGTTCCCAGGTTGCCGGTGGCATCCGTGGTGACGAACTGCGTGGGACCGGATTGCGCCGCCTTGCTCGCAGCCGAGGCGACTCCAGGCAAGGTGTAAGTGTTGGTTGCCGTGCCGAGCACCTGCTGGTTGGCGCGGGTTGCGATGGCCCCGTTGCCGAACGCAGCGGAATTGATGAAGGACGCCGATGCGCCTGAGCCGAAGGCGGAAGAGTTGTTGCCGGTAGCGACCGAATTAGCGCCTACAGCCGTGTTCTTAGCGTTGGCGCCGCTGGCGTTGGCGCGATCGCCAATTGCGACGTTGCTACTACCGGCGCCGCTGGCGTTGGCTAGATTTCCAGTCGCGACATTGAGGCTGTTGTCGCCGCTGGCGTTGGCTTGGTTCCCAGTTGCGACATTGAGGCTGTTGTTGCCCCTGGCGTTGGCACTTTCCCCAGTCGCGGTGTTTTCGCTGTTCACGCCGCTGGCGTTGGCATTGCCTCCCGTCGCGATGTTGCCGCTCTGGTTGCCGCTGGCGTTGGCGGACAATCCGGTCGCGATGTTGACACTCCCGTTGCCGCTGGCGTTGGCGCCCTCGCCGGTTGCGATGTTGATGCTTTGGCCGCCACTAGCGTTAGCACCGCTCCCGGTGGCGATGTTGTTGCTCAAGATGCCGCTGGCGTTGGAATTGTTTCCAGTCGCCATGTTGTTGCCCCCGTCACCGCTGGCGTTGGCTAGGTTCCCCGTCGCGATGTTGCCGCTCCCGCCGCCGCTGGCGTTGGCAAAGTCTCCGGTAGCGATGTTGGTGCTCCTGTCGCCACTGGCGTTGGCCCGGGCCCCGGTTGCGGTGTTGAAGCTGTTGTTACCGCTTGCGTCAGCGAAGGACCCAGATGCGGTGTTAGCACTGGCGGTACCGGTGGCGTTGGAATTGTTTCCCGCCGCGATATTGGCGCTCCCGTCGCCGAAGGAGGAGGCGTTGTTTCCGGTTGCGGTGTTGGCGCTGTTGTTGCCCTCGGAGTCGGAGCTAGTCCCAGTCGCGGTGTTGTTACTGTTGTCGCCAAAGGCATTGGAACTCCTCCCGGTTGCGGTGTTGGCGCTGCTGTTGCCGGTGGCGTTGGCGTTGTTTCCGGTTGCGGTGTTATTGCTGGCATCACCAGTGGCTTTGGCGCCGAATCCAGTCGCAGTGTTAGCGCTGCCGGTACCGTTGGCATTCGCAGAGGGCCCACAGGCAAAGTTGAAAGCTGTACCAGTGGCTGTAGCGCCGCCGCCAGCTTGTCCCTCAGCGCCGGTTACGCTTCCGCCGCAGACGAACTGCGCTCTTGCCGGCGTAGCAACAATGAAACTGAGGACAACAGTTAAGGCCAGCAGAAACGCCTGGACTGAGAAAAACTTACGATTCATTTCTTTCATAAAACTCTTCTCCTTTGAATTTGCATGACACCATGCTTGTGTTTGTGCGTATCTGTGAGCGTCCGAATGCAACCGTGTTCAGCGTTCTCGATCTTTTCCGGTCTTTGGTTTACCTCCCCTTGATTGGGCCAAAGGACACAATTGCCTGCGTGCGGGGGTTCGCGTCGATGAGAGTCCAACCGGGGCATGCTGTGGCAGTGCACGGCGTGTGCCCATCCCACTTCCACAGTTTCCCGTCGACCTGCCGCATGAAAAGCGTCTCTCCTCCAGCAGCGATCTCCTGAGTGCGCGAGTCCGTGTCGATGAGAGTCCAGCCGGGACATGCCGTCGCAGTGCACGGCGTGTGTCCGTCCCACTTCCACAGTTTCCCGTCGACATGGCGCTGGAATAGCGCGTTCCCTGTGGCAGCCATCGCCTGCGTACGCGGATTCATATCGATGAGGGTCCAGCCCGGGCATGCCGTGGCAGTGCAAGGCGTGCGCCCGTCCCACTTCCATAACTTTCCATCCACGTGGCGCTGATAAAGTGTGTTCCCTGCGGCAACGATCTCCGTCGTGCGGGGATTCATGTCGATGAGGGTCCAGCCGGGACATGCGGTAGCAGTGCAAGGCGTGCGTCCGTCCCACTTCCACAGTTTTCCGTCAACGTGACGCTGGTAAAGCGTGTTTTCCGTCGCAGCCATCGCCTCCGTGCGGGGATTCATATCGATGAGGGTCCAGCCAGGGCATCCGGTAGCAGTGCACGGTGTGCTACCGTCCCACTTCCACAGCTTCCCGTCCACATGGCGCTGATAAAGCGTATTGCCTGCGGCAACGATCTCGGCTGTGCGCGGGTTCGCGTCGATGAGCCCCCACCCAGGACATGCGGTGGTAGTGCACGGCGTGCGGCCATACCACTTCCATACCTTCCCGTCAGTCTGGCGCATGAAAAGCGAGTTTCCGGAAGCAGCGATCGTCTGCGTGCGCGGGTCGGTGTCGATGAGAGTCCAGCCAGGGCATGCCGTTGCGGTGGCAGTACACGGAGTGTGGCCGTCCCACGCCCATAGCTTTCCATCCACGTGGCGCTGCACCACCGAGATCACGCATTCCGACGACAGGCGTGGGCAAGGGTTTGTCCCCTCCTGGATGATCTGGAGAATGTCCCAGCGGATGGTGGAGATCGGAGCGCTATTGCAGCTCGTGATTCCAGTCACCCATGTCCAGCCGATCGTTGGCTTACCCTGCACCGTCCCAGAGGAAACGCAAGTCGATTGAACACCAGCGATGCCCAGTCCGATCCCATCGGGACCTGTCACGATGTCAGCTCCACCGCTGTCACCGCCCTCAGCAACCTGCCCCGCACTATTGGCGGGAAGCGTGTAGGTAAGCGCTCCCCGGGCTGACGCGATAAAGACGGCGCTGCGGTAGAGAAAATCTTGTTTCGCGGGTACTGGTGGCGGACCGGCGCTGGCATACGCGAAGATGCCCTGGCCGTACTTGGTCAGCGCCATGCCCTTTTCAACATCTTCGACGAAGAACAATTGAATATTGACCTGACCAAAATCTCCTGCACCCAGGTAGATCAGGGCAACATCAAGGCCGCTAGCGCCCCAGTTGCGGACTAAGCGGGTAGGAACAGGCGCTCTCGTCGACCATGCAGCGGTAATCGGCAGCGCGGTCAACGCAGCCGAAGGGCCGTTGACTGTCCCGGTGCTGGTGACGCAGTGGTCCGCGGTCAGCACCCAGAAACGGTTGACTAGCGTTCCGCTACAACCGCCGCCCGCGATGGTCACAAGTCCGAGTTCGCGCTGCGTATCGACTGGTACCAGCACACCTTGGCGGATCTCTTGTTTAACAGTGCAAATACGACCGTCCGGGGTATCGATGCAGTTGTTGATCTGCGCTCTTGCCGGCGTAGCAACCATGCAGCCGAGGACAATGGTTAAGGCCAGCAAAAAAGCCTGGACGGAAAACTTACCTTTCATTTCTTTCATAACTCTTCTCCTTGAATTTGCATGACACCATGCTTGTGTTTGTGTGTATCTGTGGGCTGTTGAACGCAGCCTCTTTTCGCGTTCTCGCTCTTTCTGGTTTACTTGGGCTTGGATCTGGCCGTGATCTCGCTTTTAGTCAAAAAGACGAGAACGGACTCCATGCAGACAAGAATTGTTTCGTCGCGTGTTGCGTGCGTATGAAAACCATGAAGGCCGCCGCCTGGCCGTGGTTCCGGGGCCTTGGCGCCCTTCTCCAGCAATACGCCAGCCCGCTCCATGCGTTCCCAGGGAACAAAGTCCGCGTCGCGCCCGCATTCGTGGCACCAGAGCCGTGTCGAATGCCGCCGCCGGATAATCAACAACTGGTCGGTCTCAATCGTGATTTCGGTCCTCTTTTGCTTGCTCAAACATCCCCCCTCGAATGCCCGGCCGAAGCAGTGTTTGCCAGGACAATGTTTGTTAGAATTGCTTTGCACATCGCTCCCGAATCGCTTTCCCGTTTTGCAGAGTGAGCGAGAAAGTGTTCAAAAGTCCTTGGGAAGGCCCTCAAAATTTCTCAAAGCGCAAAATAAACAACGGAATCAATCACTTGAAGAGGGCGAACAACAACGACCGGCAAGAGTGCCTGGCTCACTCATCAACTGCACTCTGCCGACTGTTTGTTCTAGCCGGTGACTCGCGAGGCTGTGTACGTCGAAAAGTCCAGGGACCATTCGAGGTGTCTGCTGAAGCACGCCGAACGGTATGGCATAGGCGCACGCGTACAGCAATGTAGTGACGAGAGTGGTCTTTTTCAGGGCGGGTCGGAAAAGTTCGGCAATGTTAGGAGCAAAACTTTGCAAAGAGCGAGTGCAAAGCCGAGGCCAGCCACTCCACAGATCAGCCACCGGACGGGTAACAATCGGAGGGCCGTCAGTCCGGCGATTCCATCTCCACTCATACGCATGCCGGGTTGGCTTGTTAGCTTGTACATGGACCTTCACGTGCCGTTAGCGGATCATCGCCTTGAAATTTTGACCGTGGCGCAATTTGAAATCAGGGCGAGTTATGAAACAAGTTCAAATAATTTGATAATTGTTGACTAAAACTCACTTATGAATTTCACGTCGCGGCCTCACTTGTATGAATTCGGGCCATTTCGTCTCAACCCGCAAAAGCGGCTCCTTCTACGAGAAGACGAACCCGTTCCCCTGTCTCCGAAGGCGTTTGACACTTTGCTGGTGCTGATAGAGAACAGCGGAAAGGTCGTTCTCAAGGACGATCTGATGAAAGCGGTATGGCCGGGCAGCTTTGTTGAGGAAGCCAACCTTAGCCAGAACATCTTCACGCTGCGCAAGGCTCTGGGCGACTCACCGGAGCAGCGGCGCTACATCGCCACGGTCCCGGGCCAGGGATACCAGTTCACCGAAACGGTGCGCGTAGGCGCCACCGAAGTTCAGGACGATCTGGTGGTGGAAAGCCACTCGCGAACGCGCGTAGTGATCGAAGAGACGCAAAACGAAACGCAAACCAGGTCCAAGTGGTTCTGGGTCAGCATGGCGCTTCTTCTGCTCGTGGCGGGAGGAGTTGGCTTTTTCTCCTGGCGGACGGTCTCACAGCGTAACTCCGCCGCTAAAGCCAAGAGTTTAGCCGCCGCCGAGATCAAGATACGCCGCTCGGTGGCGGTGCTGGGATTCCGCAATCTCTCCGGGCGATCGGAAAAGGCATGGCTCTCCACCGCGATCTCCTCAATGTTGAACACGGAACTGTCTGCCGGAGAACAGCTGCGCCTGGTTTCAGAGGAAGACGTGGCCCGAACCAAGATCGAGCAACCTCTAGCTGACGCTCCCAGTCTGGCCAAAGCTTCGTTAGAACGCTTGCGCGTGAACCTTAGCACTGACGTCGTCGTCCTGGGCGCTTACACCACGCTACAGGAGAACGGCCGGGACCAGATTCGCCTGGACATGCGGCTCCAGGACGCAAAAGCCGGCGAAACCATCGCGGAGGAATCCGTTACTGGAAGCGAAGGTGAGCTATTTGAGCTGGTCTATGTTGCAGGCATTCGGCTGCGCAAGAGGCTTGGAGTAGGCGAGATCTCTACGCAACAAGCTGGAGAAGTCCGGGCCTCTCTCTCCTCGAATCCCGAAGCTGCGCGTTTGTATTCTGAAGGCCTGGACAAGATGCGTGCTTATGAAACGGAGGCAGCGCGTGGTTTGTTTGTCCGTGCCGTGGCTGCCGACCCCAAGTTCGCGCTGGCCCACTTGGCGCTGGCCTCCGCGTGGTCTGACTTGGGTTATGACGCAAAGGCCCTGGAGGAGGCCAAACGCGCCGTCGATCTTTCCGCCGGTCTCTCCCGTGAGGAACGGCTTGCCGTGGAAGCACAATACCGCGAGATGACCAAGGACTGGCCGAAAGCCATCGAGATTTACCGGGCCTTGACGGATCTCTTTCCTGACAATCTCAACTACGGCTTGCGTCTTGCAGCCGCGCAAATCTCCCCCGGCAAAAACGCAGATGCGCTGGTGACCCTGGCGGCCCTGCGGAAACTCCCGCTCCCCACAAGCAACGATCCGCGGATTGATCTGGCGGAAGCCAAGGCGGCGGAGCGTATGGGCGATTTTAAGCGGGAAGCTCAGCTCGCTGTCACAGCGGCGGAAAAAGGGAGGTCCCAGAACGCCCGCTTGATCGTGGCCGACGCACGACTCAAGGAAGCATGGGCGCTGGGAAGGATGGGTCAGGGTGACCGCGCCCTGGAGGCGCTCGCGGAGGCCAAAATCGCCTTTGCCGCCGTGGGGAATCTAGGTGGGGCAGGGTTCGCGCTGAGGGCGCGTGGGACTGTCTTATATGACAAGGGCGATTTCGAAGGCGCACAAAAGCAGCATGAAGAAGCTCTCCTGGTTTTTCGCCAAATCGGCGCCAAACGGGATGTCGGTGGGGCCTTACAAAGTATTGGGAATGTGTTGTATGAAGAAGGAAAGTTCGCACAGGCAAGGACTCACTATGAGGAGGACCTTCGCCTGAAGCGAGAACTGGGCGACCGGCGCGGAATTGCCGGCGGGTTGGGAAGCATTGCGAACGTGCTCGATAGCCTCGGCGACCTGGCTGGGGCGAAGCAGATGCACGAACAAGCTCTACAGGCTTTCAATGAAGTGGGCGATAAGCGCGGGGCCGCGGCCACTCTCGGCAACCTCGCTGGTGTTCTTGAGGAACAGGGTGATCTGGCGGGCGCCAAACAAAGGTTCGAACAAGCGCTTCAGGTTGATCAGGCCATTGAGTACCGGCGTGGAGAGGGCTTTGCGCTCTATGGACTTGCTGGCGTGCTTATCCAGCAAGACAAGCTCGTGGAAGCGCGGCAAAAGAGTGAACAAGCACTCCAGATCCGCAAGGACCTTGGAGACCAGGCCAAGATTCCGGCAATCTGGGCTCAGCTCGCCGCCTGCGAGGTGGAACAAGGACATGGACCGGAAGCGGAAAAACTTGCTGGTGACACCACGCGCTACTTCAACGGGACAAAATCCGCGCGTCCGGATACGGGGGTCACTGCTTATTCCGTTCTGGCGCAAGCCCTGCTGGCCCAAAACAAGCTATCCCAGGCAAAAGCAGCCGCACAGCGCGCCGTCACGCTCTCGCGGAAGACCAGTGGTCGCGAAGGGCGACTTATGGCGGACACCGTTGCCGCGCGCATCGCTCTGGCCCTGGGAAAGCCAGACGAGGCGAGAAGCAAGTTAGTCTCCGTGGTTGGAGAAGCCAGGAAGTTCGGATACCCGCTCTATCAGTTTGACGCCCAGTTGGCGTTGTACGAAATTGATTTGAAATCAACCCATCCCGCCACCGCACCCAACTTGTCTCTTTCGAAAAAGAAGCGCGAGCCAAAGGTTACAACCTTATCGCCCGCAAGGCAGCCGCTGTTCGCGGCCAATGAACTGCGCTCCGATCCTCGCTATCAGTCTCTTGACGAAGCCATCGCGTTCTACTAACCGCTCGCTAGTCGTGAGCTGAGCGCTTTCCCGACCCCAGCAGCGCACGGCCCGGGAACACATCTGGCACGATCTTGCCTTCGTCGACAACAACTGTTCCTCCGACGACCAGGTAGCGCACGCCCACACTCGGCTCCATGGGCTTCTGGAAGGTGGAGCGGTCGTTGATCGTCGCTGCGTCGAACACAACGATGTCGGCGTCGGCGCCTTCCTGCAATCTGCCTTTTTTCTGGGCTGCGGGAGTCGAACGCTCCAGCATCTCTGCCGGCATGAGACTCATCTTTCGCAGAGCATCCATCAGCGTGATCGTTCCTTTCTCGCGGACATATTGGGCCAGAACGCGCGAATAAGTTCCGGCGTTGCGGGGATGGCTTTCAATGCCATCGCTCGCAATCATCACCAGCGGGTGGGGAATGACCTTGTCAACCGCTTCTTGCGTGTTGGAGAAGATCAGCACATAGCGCGTCGTGCTGGAGTTATGCAGCTCATCGAAACGCTTTTTGGTAAGGCGCTCACCGGTGTCGGGAAGCATGAGGTCACTATAGCCGATGTCAAATTTGATTTGCCAGCCGGGGTTGAACAGCGCTGAGTTGATGGCGGTCATGCCCGCGATATAGGGGTACGCCTCGGTGGTCACGCGGAGGCCGCGGGCGCGCGCTCCTTCGACCATGGAGAGGCACTCCAAAACATCGCGATGGCAAGTGCTGTTGATGTGCACGATGTGCAGCGAAGCGCCCGTAACGGCAGCCGCTCCGATCACTTCGCTGACCGACTCAATGGAGGAGCCCGGCTCGGCTCGGCCCGCGCTGCGTACATGCGTGTAGACCGGCACCCTCCGCCCGGCGGCGAGACGGAACATGTCGATCACCTCCAACCGGGTTACCCCCGGCGTGTACTGGATTCCCATGCCAACGGCCAAGGCGCCAGCGTCAAGTTCCGCGCGCAGGCGCTCCCGCATGCCCTCAATCTGTTCGGGCGTGGCGGGCTGATCAGTCGCGGGCCCACTTTTTGGCACGATGTCCCCGGCCGTCAGCGGCGCGCCGAACACCAGGGCCCGCGCCGCGACATGGCTGGCTGAGGTCCCGTAGTGAATCAGCGAGTGGCCTTCTTTGGCGTGCAAAAACTGCGCGACGTCAGGCGCGCCGAGTTCCAACTCCAGCGCCGTGGTGACGCCATCAAGCACCTTGACGCGCTGGCTGGCCAGGTCCTGGCCGTGCTGGTGCAGATCAATGAATCCGGGAGCGACCACCAGTCCGCCGGCACGAATGATACGGCGTCCGCTCAGCGCCTCGGACGAGATACGGACAATCTTTCCGTCGCGGATGCCGACGTTCCGGACGGCATCCACGCCGGTTTCGGGGTCCATGACGCGTCCGCCTTGCAGCACCAAATCGAACTGCTGCGCTGAACCAATGGTGGTTGTTAACGCCAGAAGTAAAAGAAAGAAAATCAGCTTGCGCATGGTTCCTCCGTGTCGTCCGAGAAGGTATCTAGTCCATTTTCAAAAGCAAATGTAGACGGATAGTGTGGTTGAAAAGCAAGCCGCTTGCGTCTGTCATCCCGAGCGCAGCGCCAGCGAAATCTGTTCCGAACCCTGGCCGATGGGCGCGTAGTCGAGGGATCCCGATAATACGTGCGGCCTAGACGCAGCATCAAGGCGTTCACACGAAGCAGTATCGAGAAAACTCCCTGAGACGGCATAGCGGATGACGCACCGTCGGGATCCTTCGGCTCACCCTCGTCCCGCGCTTGCGGGACTCGGATTCGCTCAGCATGACAGCTTGATGACGATTGCAGCATCAGATAAAGTTCACCGGAACACTGAAAATGGCCCTAGTCAACAGTCAAAAATCAACGGTCAGGCCCCGCGCTTCATATGCGCGATGGAAGATCTGATTTATTGTTTTGACTCTTGGGTTTCGGTGAACTGGATTGGTTCCGTGGAAACCCGCACTTTGTCAGCTACCATTTCGGCATCCAAGGGCTTTAACCCCTTGGCTTTTAGCTCATATCTTGCTTGTTCCGGAACTACCGCAACCAGCCTTCCGTGCCCCTTCATAAATCCTGCAACAATTTCAACCCGCAGGAAATACTCTTGCCCTGCCTTCAAATTGATTTCTGCCCCTGACTGCTTGTCATTCGAGCGAAACGTATGCTTTCCCGGATCGATTGTGACAGTAAAGTAGCTGCCGTTGTCCATGCGGGCGAGCTGCGCCTCATCACAATAGACTGACGGCGCCAGCATACTGCCGGCATACTGCTTGTAGCGATAGAAATAAACAATCGCTTTGTCCTTCTGCAAGGTGGGTTTTGCCGGGTCCACGGACGGTTCTTTCTGCGCACTCGTCGATTGGGGAGGGGTGGCAGAGTCTTGCTGCCCAAAGCTGAAAAAAGTTAAACAACATACGGCCAGGATCGTACTAGTCAATCGCTGCATCTCGTATCTCCTTTTGAGTTTAGGTGTTCACTGCCTCAGATCACTGCACCGAAGTGTCGTTTTCCGGTGCCAGCGCAGTCTTCAACGGAACCAGACGGGTTGCAATAGGGTTGTCGATAGTCTTAGCGTGGCTTGACAAGCCGCAATCAGCCTGCATAGACTGCCGTGAGTTCAGGTAAGGTCACGTCATGTCTGGAAATAACAACGAGTGGTCCGCGCTGCTGAAAGACATTCTGCGAACGCGGGAATTCAAGCGCGCTCCTCTCCGGACCCAACTGCTGAGCTATCTTTTCGAGAGGATCCATAAACCGCAGGGCATAAGCCGGAGGGTACTGGCTGAGGAAGTCTTCAAAAGTGCCCGCTACGATGAAGGAGCAGTGGGTGAGCGATGTCTCGATTTGCGCAATGCCTTGAAGGACTATGGGGAGTCAGGGACGGGGCAAGTGCAAAAATGGCGGTGCGAACTGCCGGCCGCGGTCCCGTCGGAAGGTTACCGGCTACGATTCATCAATCAGGTAGCGGCTCCGGGAGCGACCGGGGCTTTCTGGCAGGCCCACTTATCGCCGGCGCGGAATATTTTGATCATTCATAACGAACCCTTGTTCTATCGCGACGCCTCCGTGGAGACCATCACTCGTTACATCGATATCAACCTTGATCACGCTCAGATGACCCGCGAAATTGCGCTAGAGGCGTTAAGAAGCAGACGGCCCGCGGAATACAGGGAGGAACTATATCCTTCCTACCTTTATCTGCTCAGCGGAGAAGTGGCAGCGCGCGATTATATAGCCGAATGGTTTGAAGCTGTGGCGGGCGTCAAGACCCAGAGCAGAATCGCCCGGCGACTGTCCTCGCCGGAGATCGCCCAGTCATCCCCGGTATTATTGGGCAATCTGCGGACGAATAGCTTCATCCGGAGTTTTCTGGAATCTTCCCATTGCCAGCATCTCGACTATGTTTTGGCGCCCCAAAAGCAATTCGGCGTTATTGAGATTCGAAACGTTAATGCTCAGGAAGAGCAACTCATTGGGGGGCAAAACCTACGGAGCAGCAGATCAAATCACGGCAATAGCCTGCTGCTGAAGAGTAGCTTTGAGGCAAATGAAGATGTCTATGGAATCGTTACCCGCATCCCCAACCCATATGACGAAGAAGGGGCCGTTACGATCATCAGTTCGGACAGCACCAGGGCTGTTGAGCAGATCGCCCATACCCTGACCAGCGAACATCGCCTTAGCGCGGTGAGCATCCAGACGGGCTGGCATAACGAAGGTCCCAAGCCCACCTGCTTTCAGTGTATTTTTGCGGTACGGCTTGGTCCAGTGAATATGGACACCGAGGGCAGACCGGCAGTTTTCCTGGCCATGCGGACCTATGATTCATGACCATGCTTTTCTGGCGCGAAACCGGCGCACTACCTCGATTGATAAGAAGCCTTATTGCCAACCACCACCCAGAGATTGATAGAGCTGGACCAGCGAGGCAAGTTCGTTTCCTTGTGCCTGGGCAAGCCCCAATTCAGCTGAGAAATAGTTGGTGTTGTTCGTCAGGACTTCCAAATAGTCGGTCGTCCCGGCTTTGAAGCGCACCTCCGAGAGGCGCGCCGCATCTTGCGCGGCTTCCACCAGATGTTGTTGCTGTGCCCTGAACTCCTGATTTTTGCGGTAGGCAACCAGTGCGTTGGAAACGTCGCGAAACGCTCCCTGTATGGTTTGTTGATAAGCCAGGAGCATCTGCTCGCGTTGGGCTTCTGCCAGACGCACGTTCGACTTGAGCCTTCCTCCTGAAAATATTGGTTGGGAAAAGGACCCAACAAGGTTCCATACGCCCGCGGGGCCAGTAAACAAATTCGTCAGCGCAGCGCTCTCATAGCCGGCAGTTCCAGTCAGTGAGATCTGAGGGAAGTAGGCCGCTCTGGCGACTCCAATCTGTGCGTTGGCGGCGATCAGGCTTTGCTCCGCTTGCAGGATGTCCGGCCGCCGCGTCAACAGCGCGGATGGAATGCCGGTGGGGACCTCGGGCGCGTGAGGTTGTTCGGTAAGCTTCAGTCCTCGCGGAATGTCCCTCGGATTACTTCCGAGGAGAATACTGATCGCGTTTTCCTCCTGCGCAATCTGCCGCTCGAGATCAGGAATTTCGGTCGACGCGGTGTACACCAGTTGTTCCGACTGGCGCACGTCCAGCAATGAACTGATTCCGTGCTGCTCCAAGGTCTGGGTCAGCTGGAGCGAGTCGCGGCGGGAGTTCAGCGTGCGTTTGGAAATCTCCAACTCCAGGTCCAATTGGCGGAGCAAAAAGTAATCAATAGCGACGCTGGCCACCAGTGTGGACATCACTTCTTTCTGCGCCCATTCGTTCGCCAGCAGGTTCGCTCGCGCAGCCTCAGTTGCCCGGCGATACCTTCCCCAGAAATCAAGATTCCAGGCCGCAGAGGCGTTCAGTTGCCCTCGTGTGCTCTCAAAAGAGGGAATCGGCCCATTTTGAGGGCTGCGCTGGCTGGTGATGTTACCGCCGGCGCTCAAAGAAGGAAGCTGATCGGCGCGCGTGATTCCAAGCTGGGCCTGGGCCTGGAGCACCCGCGTCGCGGCAATGCGAACATCGTAGTTGTTCTTCAGGGCCGTGCGAATGAGACCTTGAAGCTCTTTGTCCTGGAAAACGTCCCACCATTTTTCATCGCCCAGAGAGGCAGCCGGGGTTTGCGTGGTCGCTGTCCCGGAAGGCGCACTCTGTTGGGGCGTCGCTGCCGGCTTGGGCGTGGTTGCGTCTTCGTTGGGTTGCCGGTACGTGGCCGGGGTATTCACAGTCGGCCTCTTGTAGTTTGGACCGACGGCACATCCGCTCATGACGATGGCCAACCCGAGAAAGAGCAGCCCGAATTTTACCGATCGATTGTGCAAGATATTCTGATTCATCTTCTTAGTCTTCATGTCCTTAATCCCCATTAACTTCCCGCATCGCGAAGGCTGGTTGCCCAGCAGGCGCCGCCCGGCGGCCTGACCGGAAGAACGAATAGCGGTCCAGCACTCTCTCCTGAAATTCTTCCAGGTACAGGTAGATGGCTGGCGTGACATAGAGTGTTACGAATTGTGAAACGATCAGCCCTCCAATCACAACTAGTCCCAGCGGTCTGCGTGATGCGCCGTCAGCGCCGTATCCCAGCGCAATCGGGAGTGCACCCAGCAGGGCAGCCATGGTGGTCATCATGATCGGGCGAAAACGTTGCAGGCTCGCATCGTGGATCGCCTGATCGTCTTTAATGCCTTGCCGCACGCGCTGTTCGGCAAAGTCGACGATCATGATTCCGTTTTTCTTCACGATGCCCATCAACATGAACATTCCGATGTAGGCATACAGAGAAGCTTCCGCGCCGAACAGCCAGAGTGTCAGCAGTCCGCCGACCAGCGCCACCGGCAATGACGACAGCACTGTGAGCGGGTGCAAATAGCTCTCATAAAGGATGGCCAGAATCACGTACATCACGAACACGGCAACCAGCATCAGCACGGCGAGATCGGAAACGGTATTTTGAAACGTGAGCGCCTGGCCTTGAAGTCCTCCGTGTACCTCTGGCGGAAGGATCTCTTTGGCTGCATTCTCCACAAACTGCGTTGCCGGTCCGATGGCATAGCCGGGCTTCAGGTTGAAGAACAAAGTCACGCTGGCGAATTGATTGATGTGGTTGACGGCCTGCGGCCCAATGACCGTGTGCCAACTGGTAAGCGCACTGAGCGGTACCACGCGCTGCCCATCATCACTCTTGATGTAAAGCCGGCTCAGGTCCTGCGGGTCAGACCGCTTATCGTCCGCAACCTCCAGGATGACCTGGTACTGGTCTGTTGGCTGCTTAATCAAGTAGCTGTAGTTCTCCGAATAGGCGTTGTGAAGCAAGTTGAGAATCCGGCTCTCAGAAACGCCGTAGAGTTTTGCCTGCTCGCGCAGAATATTAATTTGCAGGTTGGGGGTGTGATTGAAAAGATCAGAATTAACGAACAAGAATCCGGGGTACTGATACATCTTCGCGGTCAACTTGGCCGCCGTGGCATAGACCTCGTTGGCATCGATACCGGAAAGGGCGTAAGCGAATTGTCCCTGCGCGTTGGCGGTTGCGCCGGTGCTGATTTCCAGTGCCGGGTTAGGTTGCAGGAAGGCCAGCGCACCGGGGACCGAGTTGGCGACTGCACCCATCTCTTGTCCAGCCACAACATCAATCGGCGCGCGTTCTGATGGGTCCTTCAGGAAGGAAATCATGAACGCCTGGTTTGGAGCCAGGAACGAACTGTTGCCGCTCATGGTAAACGTGCTGCGCACCGCGGGGTTGGCGCGCATGATCTTTTCCGCCTGCGTTTGAAACGCGTGCATCTGGTCCGGCGACGTTCCTTCCTGGGCAACCAGCACACCGCGAATGAATGAGCTATCGCCAACCGGCAGGAAAGATTTTGGAATTGTATAGAAGAGGTACCCGGTGCCCGCTAGACAAATGCCCCAAGCCACGGCTGAAATCCAGCGGTTGCGTAGAAAGAACCATAGAGAACGGCCATAGAAATCCAGGACGCGACGTTCAACCGCTCCGAACACGCGCTCCATCCAGGTCTTTTTGGCGCCCTCGCCGCGATTACCCAGCAACCGCGAAGTCATGAGCGGCGTGAGCGTCAGCGAAACAATGCCGCTGGCGAGAATCGAGATCACAATGGTGATGGAGAATTCACGGAAGATGCGCCCCATTAACCCGCTCATAAAGACCAGTGGGATGAACACCGCGGCCAGTGAGACCGTCATCGCCAAAATCGTGAAGCTGATCTCCTTGGCTGAATTCAGGGACGCTTCTACCGCGTTCTGCCCTTGCTCCATGAGACGGACCGTGTTCTCGAGAAAAACGATGGCATCATCCACCAAAAAGCCAATGGCCATCGTCAGGGCCATCAATGAAAGATTGTCCAGGCTGTAGCCGAGCAAACTCATCGCAATAAAAGTGAGCAGCAGCGAGAGCGGCAGTGCAACTGCCGGAATCAGCGTGTCCGTGGCCCGGCCAAGGAAAATGAAAATCACCATGACCACTAGCACAAAGGCGATGTAGAGCGTGGACTGGACGTCCTTGATGCTGCTCACAATCGACTCAGAGCGGTCATACGCCGGAACGATCAACACCGAACTGGGAAGCTGCGACTGAATGCTTGGAATCAGGTCACGCACCGATTTCGCAACATCAACGGCATTCACTCCGGCCCGGCGAAACACCGCTATCACAACCGTTGCGTGGGGTTCGGGATGTCCGCGGACCCAGAAGCGCATATCGATCCGCTCGTCCTGCACGCCTTGCGTCGCGGTGGCCACGTCTTTGAGATAGACCGGCGCACCGTTCGTCTGCCCGACGATGAGGTTGTTGTATTCGTCTGCCGTGGTCAGTTGACCTTGCGGCTGGAGTAGAAACGTGCGGTGAGGTCCATCGAATTGCCCCGCACCGGTATAGTTGGTGCCACTTTTGATGGCGGCTGTCAGATCATCGAGCGTAGTGTTGCGCACAGCCATAGCGGAAGGATCAGCCTTGATCCGAATCGCTGACCGTGTACCGAACACACCTACCTGACTTACCCCAGGCAGAATGCTGATGCGCTGGCCTACCTGAGTATTGGCATAGTCATACAACTGGCCCTCCGTGGCCGTGTCACTCACCAGAGGGATATACATGATCGGCTGATCGTTTGGATTGGTCTTGGTAAATGTGGGCGGGCTGGGCAGATCAACCGGAAGCTGTCCCTGCGCGCGCGTGATGGCAGCCTGAACATCGGTGGCTGCGCCATCCAGACTCTTGGAAAGATCAAACTGCAAGACAAAGCTTGTGTGTCCCTGCAAGTTGTTGGAAGTTACTAGTTCCAGTCCAGGAATTTGCATGAACTGGCGCTCCAGCGGCGTGGCCACATTGTTCGCCATCGTGTCCGGGGTTGCTCCGGGATAGTTCACTTGCACCTGGATTACCGGGTAGTCAATCGCAGGCAAATCACTCACCGGCAAACGAAAATACGCCAGGACCCCGAAGAGGATGACCGACACCGTGAGTGCGACCGTCATTACCGGACGGCGGATGAATGGCTCAGAAAGATTCATGACCGACCTCCACCTGGAGTGTTTTCTTTGTTGGCTCCATTTGCAGGAGCCCCTACGGTGCTCGGAGCGACGCGTACTTTGCCTCCCGGTCGAACCAGTAGATGACCCGCAAGCACCACGCGTTCATTCGCGGCCAGACCCTGTGTCACGACAACTTGGTCGCCTTGGCGTTGGCCCAGTGTTATCGGGCGGAGTTCAGCGGTGTCGTCCTGCTTGACCACATAGACAAACGGCCCTTGCTGGCTTATCTGCGTTGCTTGATTAGGAATGAGCACTGCACCTTTCTCCGTGGTCAGAACAAGCTTTACGTTCACGAACTGACCGGGCCAGAAATGACGGTCCGGATTGTCAACCGTGGCTCGCAGGCTGACCGTGCCGCTGCCGTTCTGCACGGTGTTGTCAAGGAATTCAACTCGGCCGATTCTGGCTGCGCTCTCTTCCTCGGTTGGGAGCCGCACCTGCGCCTTCAGCCCACCGCGCGCCATTTGTTTCTGGACTTCGGGAAGATCGCGCTCTGTAATAGTGAAGTTCGCATAGATAGGTTCCAGCCTCTGAATGGAAAGCAGTGCGCTCGTGTTCGCTTGCACTATGTTTCCCACGTCCACCAAGCGTGCCCCGGCGCGACCGTTAATAGGTGAGTGAATGTAGCAATATTCAAGATTCAGCCTGGCTGTTTCAAGAGCTGCCTCGGCGGATTCCACTTGCGCCTGGTCCACATCGACCGTATTCTTTTTGGTGTCATAGTCCTGCTTGGAAATCGCACGGGTCGCGATGATTTCCTGGTCGCGGGAAAACTGGATCTTTGCCAGATCAAGGGCCGCTTTTGCCTGGGCCAGGCTTGCTTGCGCCGAATCAAGCTGTGCCTTGTAAGGCCGGGGATCGATCACGAAAAGAAGCTGGCCTTTCTTCAGGTCTTCACCGTCTTGAAAATGCCGTTCAATGATGCGTCCGCCTACCTGCGGGGTCACGTTTACCGATTCGTAAGCAACGTTCCTGCCTATTTCATCCAGGTATCTGGGTACATCGTGTGAACTGGCTTGAATTACGGTCACCAGCGGCGCGGGTGGCCCGGCGGGTCCTGCTGCCTGGACATTTCCTTTGCTGCACGCCGCCAGGGTCAGCAATAGCAGAGGCACAGTGGAAAAAACTACACGCTCGAGGTGAATATTCAAATGAGTCCGTTTCCCTGTATTCGTCATTATTCTCATCATCCTTATTTATCTTTGGTGGGTTCTTTGTCCAAGACTCCTTATGCCGGAGTCGCTAAGCGCGCAGGAAAAGTAAGCTCGACGAAGGATCTGTTGTCGTGCAAAGGCTTTGTGTCAGGACCGCTTTCTTGGGTTGCACCTCGTGGTTCAAAGAGAATGCGACCTGCTTCAGTGCGCGGGCTCGCGCGGTAAAGAACGTCTGCCTTGTGCATCCCAGCAGCAGAGCGCAATCATGGTCGGAGTAGCCTTCTAGGACCGACATGACGAAAGCAAAGCGCTCGAAGGAGTCGAGATCAAACAGGGTGCTTACCTCAGCGCGCAGCATTGGTTGCGTCTGCGCCGTCGCGTTCTGGGAGCCGCTGGAAACGGCCTGGCTCGAAACGCCGTTCTCACGTTGCGGCTGAGGCGCGACCAACCGGAGCGCATTGTGGATGACCGTTCGCCTGGCCCACGAGCGCGCCCATTCCTTGAAGACGCGGTTTCCGGTTGCGCAATCTTCCAGACCGGAGACAAAGCACTGCTCGGCTTTCGCGGGGTCCGCTGTGAGCAAAAGCGCCAGCATATATAGGTTGTTCATGTCCTCGGTGAAGATCCGGCAGAAGTCGTGTCCGGTCGCGTATGTGGTGGTCCGTTCGTTCGAATTGAATCTTGTCGCTTCCACTGCTTACCTCCGTCCTGGTTGCGCTTCACCCCTTGGAGCGCTTCCGGTTCAAAACGTGATTCACCTTGGTGTGACACCTGTGTGCAAGCTCTCTTAGCAGATGTCGGGTGTGTATGCCTCCGCAGGAGAACGTTGCGCCCTCTTTCATCAACTCAAAAATCGCGCTCTCGCCCTCGCGGCTGATCACGGTTACATTGGTTAGATCAAGCACCAGCCCGCGACCCTCAAGTGCGTTTCCAGCATTGGTCCATGTTTTCCGTAACTCATCGATCCATGGATGGACCAGGGTCCCTTCCACGACCAGCCTTCTCTCGTTGTGCGTATCAATAGTGGAGATTCTGAACATGTTGCCTTCCGCCATTGAACAAGTGCACGGCTCATGCCAAAGCCCTTGGGACCAGCCAGCGCCGTAAATGGTTGAATTTCCAAAGGAAGGCGAGCGCCGTGTCCGCTGTAGTGTCGAAAGTGTCGAAGCTGGTTTCGACATTTGTCGAGAGTGATGACAGATGCTCACTGCTTTGTCCCTTCTACTTGAAGACGATTGAGCAGCGACCAAATCGACATTGGTGCAACATTTTTTTTCGCGCGAAGGCAGGGATCCCGCCTCAATGCAGCGGGATTTGGAGAGACAAAATCCTACGGATAGTAAAGAAGGTTGTTAACCGGAACGCTTGGCGCTTACGAAAGACCTCTCGGCTGGATGCCGAGCTTCTTCATGCGCGAAATCAAGGTGGTGCGCTTGATACCCATGCGGGCCGCGGCCCCATCCGCGCCGGCTACGCGTCCTTTGGCTTCCTTGAGGATACGGAGAATCTTTTCGCGTTCGCTTGCATTGCCTGGTCCGGAAGCTGCCTGGGTGTTGGTGGTGTTCGTTAGCTCCCCAGTGGGCACCTGAAGCGCGGGGCCGTGGGTAAGAATAACGGAACGCTCGATGAGGTTTTCCAGTTCACGAATATTTCCCGGCCAGCGCCAAGCCGACAGCTTTTTCATTGTGGCAGCTGGAATAGACTCAATCTCCTTCTCCATGCGGCGAGCATACTTCTGGGTGAAATAACGTACCAGGAGCGGGATATCCTCAGGACGTTCCCGCAGGGGAGGAATACGAATCGGAAAAACATTTAATCGATAATATAAATCGCTCCTGAATTCGCGATTTTCAATCATCTTTTCAAGATTACGGTTCGTTGCAGCCACCAATCTTACGTCCACTTTTTGCGTCCGCGTGCTGCCCAAACGCTCAAACTCCCGTTCCTGTAGGGCACGCAGCAGTTTCGGTTGAATATCGGTGGGGATGTCTCCAACCTCATCCAGAAAAAGCGTGCCTTGGTGCGCAAGTTCAAGCCGCCCGATCTTCTGTGAAATGGCGCCGGTAAACGCGCCGCGTTCGTGTCCAAAAAGCTCGCTCTCAAGCAGCCCGGTCGGGATAGCGGCGCAATTGAGTTTTACCAGGGTCCGGTCTTTGCGGCGGCTGCGATCGTGGATGGCCCGTGCGATCAACTCCTTGCCCGTGCCTGTTTCACCCAAAAGCAGGACCGTCGAATCGCTGGGCGCCACCGTTTCCACCAGGCTGAGAACGTGCCGTAGGCCTGAGCTCTGGCCCACAATCCCCTCAAAATCCATCTCGCCGCGGATCTCATCCTCCAAATACAACTTCTCTTGCGCCAGCCGGTCTTTAAGCTCAGCTACCTCACCGTAAACAATCGCATTTTCGATGGCGATGGCCACCTGGTTTGCAACCTGCGTCAGGAAATTGACCTGATCGTCGTCAAAGGTGTCCTCTTCCCGTCGCGCGACCGCCAAAACCCCGAGTAAGCGTTTTCGACTGACAAGAGGCAAGTCGCAGAAAGAGTTCAGCCCCTCGCCTTTGGCTTTGCGATACATCTCAATGGGGATCGTTTCCTGATCTAGCCGGTTGATGACAATGGCTTTGCCGGTTTGGAAAGCCTCACCGGGCAGAGTTCCCGCAATCGGCACTAAGCCGCCTTCGGCGAAGACCCCCTTGCTTTCCGGAAAGTCCAAGGCATGCACGCGCAGGTGAACGCCTTCTTCATCCGGCAACATGACGGCGGCCGCGTCGCAATTCATGACGCGTCGGACACTGGCGGATATCGCGTGGAGCAACTCACCAAGCTCCAGGTTCGAAATCACTTGGTTCGTGAGGTCCAGGATGAGCTTGAGCCGGTCCTGCAAACGCTCCGACGAATGGAGATTGACTGCCGCATCGAGCACCAGAGCGAGCTGGTCCGCCACCAAACGGAGAAAACTGGCCTCTTCTTCAGAGTAAGCATGCGCGCGCGCGCTGCCAAGGCTGAGCACTCCCAGCCTGCGCTCTCCTCTGGCCAACGGCAGGGAACACGTGGAGACAATGCCGAGCTGGCTGAGAAACTCTCTATACTTTGGGAAACGCGGCTCTCGCTCCCAGTCAGCGGTCACCAGGGGCTGTTGCGACTCGTGCACCCAGTCCGTGGGCGCATCGCGCAGGAACCCGGCGCGGTCGGACACATCCAGAGTGCTGCCATTGACGTGCAGCAACTCCCAAGACACAGCCCGTCTCGCATTCTCAAAGGTCACAAGGTGCAGGTAATCGAAGGAAACCACCTGGCTCAATTCCTTCGTGAGAACATTCGCAGCGCCATTGCAGTCACTACAGACTGCCATGGCTTTGGCCATCCGAAGCAACGCCTCGTAACGGTGCGTGCGCGTGTCAAGTTGTATTGCCGCCGACAAGGTACTCATTGGCTCTTCACAGTCGCCCTTCGACTCGAATCGCGTGCAGGCGCCTCCGTTGTGAGGTGCACGTATCTCGAAACGCACCTATATTTTCTCTTAGATGTATCGGCGAGGCGGTCGGTTTCTATAAAAATTCAACTTCTCCCTTAGCGTTTGGGTCGCATAACAGACCCCTCGCCAAACTGGCCGTAAAGCGCGCTCAACTTGCGCCTCCCCCGGAAAACAAGGTCAAACCCCGGGTCTCATTGAAGATTTAACATGGTTTGGCACAAGATGATTTCCAAAACCGTGCCCGACCGGATCATGGAGAAGCCTGAAATATCGCCGGGTGCTTACTCGAACCGGAACCAGTCAAAATCGGCATAGCCGCTCTCATGGGCCGAACCGGCGCCAACGGCAAAAATTCCAACTTTCGCGCCGATCCACCTTCCTTGCCGTGCGGAAAACTTCTCGCCGACAGTCGTGAATGTGGCCGCATCAGTGCTGTAGCTGAACTCTGTCATCGCATCTCTAAAGACTCTCACCCGCAGGTAGACGGTATCTCCCTTCAGCGCGATCGCGGCGCTCTCTCTTTCCGCCGAGTGTTTATCCGCGTTCTTGCAGATGGTCTGGGAAATTGCGAGGCCGTTCTGCGTTTTCTTGATCGACAAGTACGCGTAATCCAGGCCCATTACGATGAGGCCGGTCTTCTCGCCCTCCGCGCGCGGCGTAAACGTGATTTTAGTCGTTGCTGTGAATCCTGGGCCAGGAAATTTCTGGAGTAGAAGGTTGGGGACGTCCCAAAAATTCTGGAAGCCCTCTGGTAGCGGCGTGTTGAACAACCGCACAAATCCCAACGCGCCTGCCGGAAACATCCAATTGGGTTTGGGGTTGGCTTGCCACTGCCATTGCATGCCCAGCCGGTTTTCATTGAATTCATCGGAATCCGGTGGAGTGCTGGCCGGCCAGCTTTTGCCGATGTTTGGCTTCTTGTAGGAGAGCACGGGCTCGCCCGCGCCGTGGTCGCCGGGGTCAATCCCGATCACGGGCCAGTCGTCGGTCCACTTCATCGGCTGCAAATGGACCACGCGGCCGTAAGCGCCTCTATCTTGAAAATGCATAAACCAAGATTCGCCCAATGGCGTTTCCACCCAGGCTCCCTGGTGCGGCCCGTTGATTGCGGTCTTACCCTGGGCCAGCACCACTTTCTGCTCATAAGGCCCGTAAATATTTTTTGCTCGCAGCGCCAGCTGCCAGCCCGTTTCTACTCCTCCAGCGGGCGCAAAAATGTAGTAGTAGCCGTTGCGTTTGTAAAACTTTGGGCCTTCCACAGTTGAGTTCTTATCATGTCCGTCAAAAACCATGACGCCATCGTCGAGCAAGCCGGTGCCGTCCGGCTTCATGCGGCTGACCACCAGAATACTCTTGATGCCTGACCGGCTGGCTGCCATGGCGCTCACCAGGTAAGCCTTGCCGTCGTCATCCCAAAGTGGACATGGGTCGATCCAGCCCTTGGCCGCTTTGATTAACAAAGGTTCTGACCACGGGCCTTCCGGCGTCTTGGCTTTCACCATGTAAATGCCGTAGTCAGGGTCAGGATAAAAAATGTAGAACTCTCCATTGTGATATCGGATGGCCGGCGCCCAAACCCCGTTCCCATGCTGCGGCTTGCTGTAGACATCTTTGGGAGGCTGCTCGCGGAGAGCGTGCGCGATCAAAGACCAGTTCACCAGGTCCTTCGAACGCAGAATCGGCAGCCCCGGAACGGCGTTAAAACTGGATGCAACCATGTAAAAATCATCCGCCACTCGAATTGCGTCCGGATCGGAATAATCTGCGTAGAGGATGGGATTTTTGTAGGTGCCGTCTCCGTTATCGGCAATCCACACTTTGGACAGCTTGCTCGATGCGGCGCCAGCCGTTTGCGCGGCAGACATCGGCGCCAGCCAGAACAGCGGAATCACCAGCATGGAAGCAAGGGTCTTTTTGTACAAGCCCTTGTGCGGTAGTTTGATCGGGTCTAAGGTCACGATGTTTACCATACAACCTGACGTGGGGAAGCACCACTGAGTAATCGGCTTCCGTCGCTAACGTTAAGCAGTTGTTAATGGCGCATTGAGTCCTGCAAGATTGACATAACGATATGTACGTCTTAAATTTTCACAAAGCAATGCATTCTCTGCCGCTCACACATAGGAGGAGCTTCATAAATACTATGCGCAACAAAACTCTCGTTTGCCTCTTGCTGCTGTTTGCTGCCATTCTGCTCTTGCCCACCTCAACTCCGGCACAGCCGGCATTGCCACCGGTGCGCATCATTCTTGTGGGTGACTCCACCATGGCGATCAATAACGGCTGGGGTCCCGGTTTCTGTGCTGATGTGGTGCGTGAGGTCACCTGCGTGAACATGGCGAAGAACGGTCGCAGTTCCGGAAGCTACCGTGCCGAAGGTTCATGGGCAAACGTGATGGAAGCGCTGAAGCACAACCACGATTACAAAGCCACGTATGTCCTGATTCAGTTCGGTCACAATGACCAGCCGGGCAAGCCCGGACGTTCCACAGATCTGGCCACGGAATTTCCGGTCAATATGAAGCGATATGTTGACGAGGTGACTGCCGCCGGCGGCACGCCCGTACTGGTCACGCCCTTGACCCGGCGCACGTTCAAGGATGGAAAACTCGTCGACGGGCTTGCTCCCTGGGTCGATGCAGTCAAGCAGGTGGCTGCAACAGGACACGTACGCTTACTGGATTTGCATGCCGATAGCATGGCCGCCGTCCAGAAGATGGGGCCCGCTGAGGCGGACACACTGGCCCAAGCGCCTGTGCCCGCCGGTGGAGGAAGCGCGAGCGGCACGTCGATCCCAGCTCCAACGCCATCGCCAACACCGCAACCGTCTTCTCCAAGCACTGAATCTGAGCCCAAAGTTCCTGCTCCGCCGCGCTTTGACTACACGCACCTGGGAGCAAAGGGAGCAGCCTACTTTGGACGCATGATCGCCACCGAATTAACGCAAGCCGTTCCTGAACTGCAACCGTATATCATTCAATAAACATGCAATAAACATTCAATAAAACATGGACCGCAGCCGCCCTCGGCTGCGTCAGCTATTGATCGTCGAGCTTCAATGCTCTTTTCTTCCTAAAAAATTCCTGCAAAATTTCTGAGCACTTGTCCGCCAGCACGCCTGAAGTAATCTCCATGTGGTGATTCAGACCAGGATGGTTCAGAACTTGGAGCAATGAACCTGCTGCGCCGGCTTTGGCGTCGTTGGCCCCGTAAACCAGGCGGTCGAGACGGGCATGAATCATCGCTCCAGCACACATGGCACACGGCTCAATGGTAGCGAAGATCACGCATCCGGCTAGACGATGGTTGCCCAACCGCGCGCCTGCCTGGCGTAGCGCCACAATCTCAGCGTGGGCCGTAGGGTCGTTATCAACCAAGTTGCGATTGTGTCCCTGCCCGATGATCTCTCCATCCTTTATTATCAGAGCGCCAACCGGCACTTCGCCCGCTTCAGCGGCCAGGCGGGCCTGCTCCAGGGCCAGTTCCATCCACGCGGCATCGTCATCATCAAGGGGCCGCGCGAAATCCGCAATTTGTGAGTAGTCAGGCATAGAACAACGGTAAGTAATCGTTTCAGAATTCTACAGGAGCGAGTTTTCCAGGCTGCTTGTAATCAAGAACAGAAGCAGTCTTGTGCTAAGCCGGTTGCTGCTGGGTCATGCAATGGATCGCGCCTAGTCCCCAGATCAAATCGCCGCAATGTATACCCACGATCTCATGTTTCGGGAAGACGTCTGCAAGTATGTTGAGGGCAACGCGGTCATTGGGATCATTGAACGTGGGCGTAAGCACCAAATTGTTGGCGATGTAAAAATTGGCGTAGCTGGCGGGCAGTCGCTGACCGCGAAAGACAACGGCACGCGGCAGCGGCAGTTCGACGATCCGCAGTTTGCGTCCTTGCAAGTCAGTAGCGGCCCGTAGCCGCCGCAAATTTTCCTGGAGAGGTTCGTAGTTGGCATCTCCACGGCCCGGCTCGACCACAGTAAGCACGGTATCAGCGGCGACGAAGCGGGAAATATCGTCAACGTGCCCATGTGTATCATCGCCCACAATGCCGCAGCCCAGCCAGATAACTTTTTCTGCTCCCAGATAATCCGCGAATATCTGCTCCATGTTCTGTCGCGAAAGCCCAGGGTTGCGCTGTTGGACCTTGCTCAGCAGGCATTCTTCTGTTGTGAGCATCAGGCCCTGGCCGTTAACATCAATGCTGCCGCCCTCTAGCACAACATGATAGGGTCGGCCGTTCAACTCGACCATGGGCTTGAACTGCTCCAGCTTCAGTTTTTTTGCGATCCGTTCCGGCAACCGGTTATCAAGTTTCCAGTCCGGATACTTGGCCCAGGCACTGAAGCGCCAGTTGATTGCCGTAAGAGAGGCAGTCTCTGCTTTGCGATCAGCCTTCACAAAGATCGGGCCAGAGTCGCGTGTCCAGCCGCGGTCGGTGGGCCATACATGGAACCTGATCCGCTTCAAGTCCGCATGGCTGAGAGTCAATACCTTGCGGGCTTTTTCTTTTGCACCCTGCGACCCAACGATAATATTTACGTTTTCAACCCGGCTGAGGTGGCGGACAATATCGGCATAAACCCAGGGGATTACATCAAACTTGCCCGGCCAGTCGGTGCGGTTGTGCGGCCAAGCCAGCCATGTGGATTCATGCCGCTCCCATTCCGCCGGCATCCGACAGCCGAGTGAGCAAGGCGTTGGTTGAGCAAGAAGGTTTCCTTTTCTCAACAAAATCCACCTCTGTCATGCGGAGCAATGGGCCCACTTTGGCGGGTTGAGACAGCAATGAACACGGTGCTTGCGACTACCGAAGACCCGGACGTAGGGACGTGGCGTTGCCACGTCTCACTGTTAGTCTCTCGAAAATATCTGGTTTCACGAAGGTGTGCGCAATCGTCCGGATGGCAAGGTTTCTTCGGCAGACTCCTTGAGTCGGCCACGGAAAAGCTCTTTAGAGCGAGTATGAGCGCCGTGTTTCGGCGTAAGGGCGAGTCGAAGGACCCCGAGGAATCGTCAATCTGAAAAGCCGCTTCAGGGAGTTCTCTAGAGAACGCCTTAGTGCCGTGCTTTTTCTGTAAACATCCCCGAGGTCCTTCGACTCCGCGCCCAGCATGCTTGTAACAACAAGTCTTCGAAGCGCTCCGCGCAAGATGGCAGATTTGATGCGGCAAAAATGATGCAATCATTTTCGTTGATTTAATCTCGTTCGGATATCCGTAGGTCAATCCAGAAACCTCTGCGTGATTCCAGCGTAACTGTCAATGCGGCGATCGCGCAGGAAGGGCCAGTTGCGGCGGATATCTTCCAGATGTTTCAGATCGCACTGGCCGATCAGGATCTCCTCTTTGTCATGTGACGCCTCAACAATGATCCGTCCAAAAGGATCGCACAGAAACGATCCGCCCCAGAATTCCAGGCCTTTGCCTTGAGCACGGTTGCCGCGAATGTCGCCATGTTCGTGGCCTACGCGATTGACCGCGCCCACAAAGACGCCGTTGGCGATGGCGTGTGAACGTTGAATGGTGCGCCAGGCGTCGTGTTGCGCCGTGCCGAACTCAGCTTTCTCGTCCGGATGCCAGCCGATGGCCGTTGGATAAAAAAGAATGTTCGCGCCCTGCAAGGCAGTCAGCCGCGCGCCTTCCGGATACCACTGGTCCCAGCACACCAGCGTTCCCATGCGTCCGTATTGGGTATCAAAGGCCTTGAAACCAAGGTCGCCGGGAGTGAAGTAAAACTTCTCATAGTAAAGAGGATCGTCCGGGATGTGCATTTTGCGATAGATGCCTTTGAGGCTTCCATCGGCTTCCAGTATGGCTGCGGTGTTGTGATAGAGGCCGGGCGCGCGGCGCTCAAAGACTGACACCACGACCACAACGTTGCAATCGCGGGCAATCGCGGACAATGCCTCCGTGGTTGGTCCGGGGACAGGTTCGGCCAAGTCGAAGAGCGCATGGTCTTCACGCTGGCAAAAATACTGCGTGCGAAATAGTTCCGGCAGGCAGACGATCTGTGCGCCCTGTTTTGCCGCCGCGCGAACTTTTTCCGCGGCCCGGCGAAGGTTCTCGTCCGGATCAGCCGAGCAGTGCATCTGGATCAGGCCGACGGTAAAGGTTTCGGATGGCAAAGTATTTTCCTTATCGATTTCCATTCTCTAAAAGAGTTGTAATTCCGACCCTGAGCTTGTCGAAGGGGAGGAATCTGCTTTTCCATTCAGCTTCGGTTTCAGCGGATCAATCTGTGTACCCCAGTCCGCAGCCAAATCTTCCCAAGTCGGATTAAAGGAAGCAATTAATGCCACCTTTTTGGCTCGCGACCATGCCTTAAGCTGAGTTTCTCTGCAATACAATTGTTTACGTATTTGAAGACCTCATAGTAAACCAGCCGGTCGATCTTGTATCGCTGGATGAACCCTTCCATCTCTCCAGATTGTGCTGCATCACGCGACGGAAAAGAGAATTGGTCATTCCAACATAGGTCCGGCGCGACTTGCTGGCCAGAATGTAAATGTAGAACCTCCACTCCCTTTTCAAAAGCAGATTCCTCGCTTCGCTCGGAATGACAATACTCGGAGTTTATTGAAAACCTACGAATTGTCATTCCGAACGCCTTTTCAGGCGTAAGGAATCTGCTTTTTGCCTTGAGTTTCAAGGACAGCAGATTTTTCGCTTCGCTCGAAATGACAGCAGCTCGAGTTTTCAAAGCTTCCTAGAGAACGTCGCCGAACCGGATAAGAGTCTTCGGTGCAAACCAATCTGTCTCAGAATACCATCCACTCATGGTTTGACTCCCGCCCTCACAACCGTTTACTTTCTTGAGTTCCCCAAATGAAGTTGAGGTGAAGCGTTGACCAAGAAGCAGGCAGGCACAGGCATTGACCGTAAATTGCACGATCCGGTGAAAGACAAGCTTTCTCCGGTGTTTCCGCTCGATCTTTCTAAATCCAAGACCATCAGCGCCCTGGTCCGCGGCATGGCGGATACCGCCTTTACCGGCCGCCAGTTGGGTGAAGCCGTCGATGTTCTGGAAGCCATGGCGCGGGACAAAGATTGTTTTGTAGTCATGACGCTGGCCGGGGCCATGACCGTGGCCAAGCAGGGACTGATCGTCTGCGACCTTATCGACAAAGGGTTGGTCAACGCCGTGGTTTCCACCGGCGCACTGATGGCGCACGGCCTGGTCGAGGCTACCGGCTGCAAGCACTATCGCTACGACCCCAAAATGAATGACGTTGAGCTTTATGAGGCCGGTTACAACCGCGTCTATGACACGTTGGAGCCGGAACAGAACCTTGACCACGTTGAATTGGTCATGGAAGAAGTTCTGGGCAAGTGGGACGCGAAGGAGACGATGTGCTCTTGGCGGCTGAATCGCGCCATAGGTGAGCACCTGAAGCACAACGCCGAGGGCCGGGGAATTCTCAAGTCGGCGTATGAGAAGAAGGTCCCGGTGTTTGTGCCGGCCTTTACCGATTCCGAGATGGGCCTGGATGTTGCGCTGAACAACCGCATGCGCGCGCGGGACGGCAAGCCGTTACTGAACTACGATCCTTTTCTCGACCTCAACCACTTTGCCGAAACGCTCCTGCAACAGAAGAAGCTGGGCATCCTGACGATTGGCGGCGGCGTGCCCAGAAACTGGGCGCAGCAGTTTGGGCCATATTGTGAACTGCGTGTGCGTCGCGCCGGAGAAGATGTTCCGCTCAAGCGCTACCACTACGGCGTGCGTATATGCCCGGAGCCGGTGCATTGGGGCGGCCTTTCCGGCTCTCCTTATTCAGAGGCCATCTCCTGGGGCAAGTTCGTCCCTCCGGCGGAAGGCGGCCGTTTCGGTGAGGTCTTTGTGGACGCCACCGTCGGCCTGCCCATCATGTGCGCGGCGCTGTTTGAGCGCCTGGGGAAGGGATACAAGAAGCCTGCGCACAAGACGAAGTAGTGAGTGAATAGAAGTTCCGCAGCGATCTCATCCGCACCGCCACTCTTGCCCTGATGCCGCTTCGCGCCAGGGCAGGGGCTTTCGTCGGGCCAAAAAAGAAACAACATGAGATGGCTTCCACCCCCAGAATGCCCGCCAACAAAATGACGGCTTGTTGCTGGACGTTGAGGGCGTCGCCGGATGCATTCCCGGTCCCCGATTTCACGGCCACCGGGAAATCGGGGGCTTGGCGGTCAGCAAACGGAGTAACTTTCCGCTGCATCTGTCCAGTGATGCTCTTGGTGGCGAACGGGGGCAGATGGATCTGGTCAGCGCATGAGGCGTCAAGCCCGGACGCGGAACCTTGCTGAACAAATTCAGAGATAAGCCCGTCAATGCAGGGAGACCCCGTCCCGTGCGTTCCTTCTTTAATCGCAATCAAGCGGCTGTTCGCCAGATCATGCGCTGCCTGCTGCGCCATCTCCGGAGGCGTGGCTGGGTCGAGCACGCCGGAGATCAGCAGCGTTGGCACTGGTGAATGTATCGGCGCATAAAAATCTTTGGGGACGGTGCCTGCTTGCCCCCATTGCTGACAAGCGTTTTGATACAGCCGGACCTGGGAGTCACCCAAGTATGTGCCGGTGGTTTCGCGTTGTATGGTCGCGTCGCTCAATCCCGGTACATCTTCAGCGCATATAACGGCGAAGCTTGCACCCCGGGCGACCGCCTGGTCTAGTGCCTTGTTCAAAGTCAGAACGGCTGATCCAAAGAGAGTCCAGTCTCCCTGATAGGCGCCGTGAACCATGAGCGGGAACCGGCTCGCGAGCGATGGCACGTACAAGACACGGCGCAGGTGGGCGGCGAACACTCCTCGAGAGAGAGTTACCTGCTGGTGCAGCAACTCGAAATGTGCGGGAGATTTATCCAGCCGGTCGATTATGGTATTGAACTCCTTGCGCAGCTCAGGAAAGTCCTTGTGGCACGCAGCATCACCAGTGCAACGCTCGATCAGCCGGTCCACGGAGCTCTGGATTGTCTTGGCGAAGGACAGGGGAATCCGATATTGCGGCGTTGCCACCGCCTCCAACGTCAGGGTGCGGACGTGATCTCCGTGCAGACGCAGGTAGACCAAGCCGGCTTTCGTGCCGTAAGAGCCTCCAAAGACGTTGATCTTTTCATAGCCCATGGCCTGGCGGACTTCATCCAGGTCGTCCGCAAAAATCGATGTGGTGTACTGGGTCAAATCTGCCTTCTTCTCCATGTCGATGCGGCATTGGTGTACTTTCTCCAGCGAAAGGTATTCGCCAACGATGGACTGGGCATCATCACCGCCCCTGATTGCGCACTGCAACAGATTCGATCCGCCGGTGCCTCGTTGGTCTACCAAAACTACATCTCGCTGTTTTCGTATCTTCGTGACCAGCTCTGTTAGCGGAAAAGCCTCCGTAGCGCCCTGCCCAGGGCCTCCGGCAAGAGCAAAGAACGGGTCGGACGCAGGCTTGTCTGACGCTGCGGGAAGCAGCACGATATTCAGCGTGATCTTCCGTCCTTTCTGCGACTGTCGGTTCTCGTATACCTCGTACTTGCCACACAACGCTTCAATATTGCCATCGGAAGTGTGGCAGGGATCCAAGGAGACTCGACCCTGCATCCTCGGTTTGAGTGTGGGCTTGGCGGTGGCTCCCGGACGGTGAAACAAGAGCGGCAGGGAAGCGGCGCCCTGGCGCCATGTCCCGCTGATCTCCGTTCCATCGGCGCTGAGCTTTCCCTCGTAGGATGCACCGATATTCTTCAGGTCAAGATGCAACGCTCCGCCCGGATCGAAAGTCACCGCGTCGATTGGGATCGTTACATTGCCTTGGTCCACGCTGAGGATCGATCCTTGCAAAGCCGCTCCCGCGGGCTGCTCGATCTTCAAGACCTCGATCTTCAAAACAAGGTGCAGCTTGCTGATGGTTCCTTGCCATTCCCCGGTAATCATCGCGGCATGGTCGTTCGATGGGGCTGCTGTGTTGGGTTGCTTCGCCGCATCGCTGGCTTGTCCCGCGGCGTTCATCGCGCTCGCCAACATGATGATGGCCACGCAAAGGATGTAGGCACACTTCTCCTGTCTCGTTTTCATCGAGCTTCTCTCCTTCGTAAATAATCGTCGGTAATTGGTTCGGGTCTAGCGCCTCATGAACAGTACGGTCACCAGCACAGCCATTCCGGCCAGATAGGCCGTGCCGAGTTGGGTGAGCGCGTTGGCAAAGTTCAGTGAATAACTGTGTGCGCCCTTCAGCACGGACAAAGGCGCGGACGGTTGGTAGCACACCGGCCACTTCAAGGTTTCTGCGTGGCCCATAAGGTCCGGCAACTTCACGGGCCGGGCGAGCAGGACCACTTTCAATATCTTCCTACGCCTGATTTCTCCCCATACGGTAAGGGCCACTGTGGTCGCCAGCAGCCCTGCCAACCAGATGTTTCCGAGTTGTTCCCGATAGCTCGGGGACGCCGTTAGCAAAACCGGCCAGGACAGGATCAGTATGGAGTGGAGGATGCGGGACCAATCGCACATCCTAAGATAAAACTTGCGCCTTTCTTCCCGGGCCTCCAGGTGCTTGTCCGCCTGGGTTTGAGGGGCCGGAGAGCGCCATGCCACGATCACAAACTTTGCGAACAAAAAGCCTGACTGTATGTAGAGCCAGAGTACCGGTGGGCCAAACACCTGACGCAGGTTTTGATGGTCAGGGGAGGTAAGGTAATAGTGAGCAAGCCACGCAAAAGCAACCACAGACGACAATGCTATCGCTATTTCAAGAGTGCGATTGCTGTAGTCCCGCAGCCGCCGGGGTTTCAACGAAAAGACCACTGAAGAAACCGGCTGCTCGTCCTCCAGGACCGCAAAAGGCTGGGCCTGCCGTTCCGCGAGAGGCACGGAGAACGAGTGATTGATGTGAATCAAGGCCGCCACCGCCAGGATCAATAAGTTCAAAAGTTGAAGGTGCCCGGAGATGAAAATGGCTATTGCCAGTGGGATATCGACCACGAATGGAATCAACATCCGCATCCAGTAGCGACGCAGAATGTTCCTGCCTTCCCCGATGTAGAAATCTGGCCGCACATGTACGCTGAAAAACCATTCTGGACCGCGGAGCAGCGGCTGGCGGCCGCGACGGACACAACCGTTGATGCGGACGGCCCAGAAAATAATGTAGTAGATTACGATGTACTGGTTCAGCGTCATTTCTATTTGCTTCCTTTCGTGACCGTGCGCAACTCTCGCGCAACGACCTCCAAAATCTGGTTCGGCGCCAGACCGGTCAGGACCAATTCCGTCAGGGCCGCGCGCAAAGGGCGCAACAACTCGCCCTGGCTCCGCTCCGCTGCGGTGTTCGACGCCACCACCGCCCCCAACCCATGTTTGACCGTGATCAGCCCCTGTTTTTGCAACTCGCGATAGGCCGTTGCAATCGTGTTGAGGTTCACCCCCAAATCAGCCGCCAACTGCCGCACCGGCGGTAGGGCAGCGCCTTCTCGCAGCTCGCGTCGCGCGATCAGCTCTTTAATGCCATCCGCTACCTGCTCGTAAATGGCGCGCGGATCTCGAGTGTTAATGGCCAATAGCATTCAGTGTACAGTGTATAGATACTCTATACACACAAGGCGAGTCAAGAGGAAATTTCTGAGGAAGTTGAGGCGCTTCCTAACCTCTGGCGGCTAGTATTTCCTTTTAAGAAATTGCAGAGCTGGCCTGCTCGATCTGAGCATTGATCTCTCCTCCCACCAGAAACGCCAATCCGGTGACGTAGAGCCAAACCAGCAGAATCATCATGGCTCCAAGCGATCCATAGGTGGTTGCGTAGGTATTGAAGAAATGCAGGTAAACGCGGAAGCCGGTGGAAGCCGAGAGCCAAAGAAATCCGCCGATCATGGAGCCCGGCGTGATCCAGTACCAGTGCCGTCTCTCCAGATTTGGGCCAGCGTAGTAGATGAGCGAAAACGACAGCGTCAAAAAAACGACAACGGCCGCCCATTGCAGTCCTTTCCAGGCAATTACACCGAGGGCGGTCAAATGAAGTTTTATGCCGATCCAATCAATAAAGTGTCCGCCCACAAGCACGATGAACAGCGATGTAAGAAGGAAGACGGAAATCGTGATCGTCAGCCCGAGCGCCACGATCCGAATCCTGAACCAGGAGCGGGATTCATGCGCACGGTAGACAGCGTTCAGAGTGGAAATCATCGAACTCATGCCGCCGGAAGCAAACCAGAGCGTGAGGGCAATGCCAAAGGTGAGCTTGCCGCTGGTGGCATTCTCAGCCATCTCGGCTGTGATTGCTCTTAATAACTGAAATGCCGCCGGCGGAAGAAAGTGGGCGAAGTAAGACAGCAGGCTGTTTTGCAGTTCCGTACTGCGGGACGCAAACAAGCCAAAGAGCACGAGCATGAACAGCAGCAGAGGAAAGAGGGCAAGCAGGAAATTGAAAGCCAGCTCTGAGGCGCGTCCGAAAAGATCATCTTCCATGGTCCCCCGCACCACTCTTCTGCTGAACTGCCAGAGGGTCAGGCCGCCCAGCTTCCACATGGATTCGAGTTGTGGCTCTGTTGCGGATCTGGAAGGCGCCATAAGAACTCAGTGCAAGAGTGCAGGCATTCTAACGCACAAGCACGAGAAAAGCGGCACTGACGCCCCTAATGAACAACTTGAAAGTCGTACGCGTAACTGGATGACGAGGAGCATGAAAAAAATGGACGTAGAGACGAGGCATGCCTCGTCTTGGCGGCGTGGAACGTGACCCGGACTAGCTTTGGCGTAAGGGAAATAGCGGAAAAATAGGCAGTAGGTCAGTTTCATTCGCGATGCTCATGTGGCACAGCCGCCCTCGGCTGTGTTTCTGCCAACTGGTGCCACATGAATGTCGTCAAACTGACATTTTCGGTAACGGCCCAAGGGGTGTTACCGCGCTCTTTGAAAACAGAATAGGAACTTGGGCCTGCGGTCTTTAAAGGACCTTCTCCGTCTCGTCGCAACCGGTGTTATTCGAAGATCAAGATTGCCGAGGCGATTACCGTGGTCCACTTGCCGCGCTTGTCGCCCACGCCGCTCTGGGTGACGTTGGTGGTCCGGACGATCTTGTTGGAAATCCGGTAGATTTCCTTCTTCTCGTCCCAGGACTTGTCAGGATCGAACTCTAGGTTAAGCGTGGTAGCCAGCATCTCGGCCGCCAGCTCTTCTGCGTACTCGCCGGCAACGTCATCCGGTTCGCCAAAGGAGTGGTGCTCGCTCAAGTAGCCGTAGGTATTTCTGTCCGCTGGCATGGCCAAGCCGATGCTGGCGGCGGTCAAACGGTGCGGCTCACGGGTGGAGTTTTCCGCCACCACGGCAAAGGTGACTTCGCCGGGATAGAGGAATTTGACCCCTTCTTTGCGTGAGATCAGCTTGCAATGGGGAGGAAAGATGGAAGAAACGCGCACCAGGTTCTGCGCGGCGATGCCGGCATCCCTCAGGGCGAGCTCAAAGGATGTAAGACGCTCCTTGTGCTTGCCAACTCCTTTGGTGAGAAAGATGCGCTTCGGCACCATGCTAATTCCCAATGTAGTTGCCTCCCTAAAAAGCGTTTTTAGCCAATGAAGAAAAATAACACACGCAGGCAGTGTGGCGTGAGAAATTTCCCTGAAATTTTTGTAAAGAAAGCAGAATGGCATGGAAAAGTAACTGCACCGAAGTAACATCTTCTTGCCCTGGCCCTTGCCGTGGGCAATCAAAGTCAGCTTTTGTGCGCGATGGATGTCTGCTCCGTGCCGGACGGCTTGAGCTTGACGGCAATCTCAATGAACGCCAGGGCGGCCCGGCTCAAGGCTTTGTCCTTGCGAAAAACCAGGGCCAGATCGCGCCGGATGGAGGCATCCGCCAGGGTAACCGCCGCCAGCAACCCGGCTTTTACCTCGGCGACGATGTTCGATCGTGCAATGAACCCCACGCCCACGTCCGCGGCCACAAAGCGCTTCAGAAGCTCGCTGGAATCCAGCTCCATGGAGATCTTAGGCTTAAGGCGGCGCTCGTCGAAAAGGTTTTCGATGGCGTCGCGTGTCCGGCCAACCTTGGGCAGCAGGAGAGGGAAGCACACCACGTCGGCGATGCTGGCCTCCTTGAGGCAGCTGAGCGGATGCCCCGGCGCGGCAATGATGACCAGTTCGTCGCGGTGAATATTCACCACGGTCAGCCGCTTGTCATCGACTGGGGCGGAAACCACGCCAAAGTCGACAGAGTTGTCGATGATCGACTCCATGATCTTGGCCCGCTCCAACCGGCTGATCTGCACGCCCACACTGGGGTAGAGCTTCTTGAATTCGGCAAAGACCTCCGGGAGGATGTGCAGGCATGTGCCTTCATTGGCCCCAACTACGATCTCGCCGCGCGGAACGCGTTCCATTTCGGCTACGCTTACCAGCATGGCCTTGCGTGAATCCAAAGTCTGTTCCGCGTACTTCTGGAAGACCTTGCCGGCGCCGGTGAGGGCAACTTTACCTCCGCTGCGGTCAAACAATTTAGCGCCAACCTCTTCTTCCAGGGCGCGAATCTGAGAAGAGATGGCGGGTTGGGTGCGAAAACGTTTCTCCGCCGCCCGGGAAAAGCTGGAGTGCCGGGCAACTTCAAGAAATGACTCTAGCTGATCAAAATCCATGAGGTTGGTGTCTATTGTAGAGTGTCACGTGCGTTAATTTCAGCTTTGTTTGGGAGAGCTGCGCCAGACGGCCAAAGGAGCCATTTGCCCGCCATTATCTTATGAAAGCCATCATTGCCGAACAATATGGAGGACCGGAAGTCCTGGAAATCGCCGACGAGGTTCCCGTTCCCCGCGTTGGTCCTAACGGCGTGCTGGTCCGGGTGCATGCCGCAGGCATTAATCCCTTGGACTGGAAGCTGCGCAAGGGAATCATGCAAGCCATGTGGGACCTGCGCTTCCCGGTAATCTGGGGTGCCGACTGCTCCGGTGAGGTGGCCGAAGTGGGAAGCGCGGTCACACTCTTCAAGCCGGGCGATCAGGTTTACGGATTCAAAAATGGCAGAGTGGCGGAAACGTTTCGCGGCACGTATGCCGAATATGCCGTGGTGCCGGAAAACGCGTTGGCGCACAAACCGGAGCGGCTTAGCCATGAAGAAGCTGCTTCCGTCCCGGTGGCGGCGCTCACCGCATGGCACGCGCTGTTGACGCAAGGAAAGCTCAAAGCCGGAGAACGTGTTCTCATCCATGCGGCGGCGGGCGGCGTGGGCGTATTTGCGGTGCAGATCGCAAAAGCCGTGGGCGCTTATGTGGCTGCAACCGCGGGCCCAAGTAATCAGGACTTCCTGCGCGAACTGGGCGCCGATCTGGCGATTGACTACACCCGCGAAAAAATTGAAGACAAGCTTTCCGGCTATGACCTGGTCCTGGACGGAGTAGGCAAGAGCGTCTGGCGCAGCTCTCTGCGCGTGCTCAAACGCGGCGGCAAACTCGTGACGCTTACAGTGCCGATCCCGCACAAGCCGTCGGGCAAGGTGCGTTTTTTTTCTACTGTGATCGCCGGCGTGGCCCCGGCGATCGCCCGCGCGCTACTGGGCGGCAAACGTCTGCTGGTTACCCGGATCACGCCTCGCGGTGGGGAGCTGGAAAAACTCAACGCATTGATTGAGGCGGGGAAGGTCCGTCCAGTAATTGGCAAGGTGTTTCCATTGGAAGAAATTGCTGAAGCGCATCGGCTCAGTGAGGCTGGGCATGTAAGAGGGAAGCTGGTGGTGAAGATCAGTGAGTAGCAGCCGGACCAGTTCAAATAAACGCCATGGCCGTGCCGCGACAAAAATTGAATCCATTGGTGGATAAATCTCGTCTTCCTAGATTACTTGTGCTCGGGAAAGACCCCGGAAGGATGACGATGAGAATTCTCCGCTTCATGACCGTGCTGGCGGCAATGGCAATTGCATGCGCGGCGCAAACACCCGCACCTACTCCGTCGCTGCTCAAACCCGATGATCGGCTGAAGGCGGACGTTCTTTTGATCGTCGCCCATCCGGATGACGAAACCGGCGTGGTGCCTTATTTGCTGCAACTCATCGACCAGCATAAACGCGTGGCCGTAATCTACACCACCCACGGTGAAGCCGGACACAACAACATGGGGCCGGAGCGGGCACGGTCGCTGGGCGCGGCGCGGGAGATGGAGTTGCGCCACGCGCTGTACAGTGTGGGCATCAAGAACGTCTGGTTCCTGAGCGGACGCGATACGCCAAGCCAGAACGTTTTGCAATCGCTGGCAAACTGGGGCCACGGCCAAATGCAGGAAGAATTGGTCAGGATGGTGAGGATCACTCGACCGGAGGTGATTTTGACCTGGCTGCCCGGATTTTTTATGGGAGAAAACCACGGAGACCACCAGGCCGCCGGCGTGCTGGCGACGGAAGCCTTTGACAGCGCGGGTGATCCCACAGTCTTTCCCGCACAACTTGCCGGCCCGGCAAAGATCAATGAGACGCTGCTGGACGGCTTGCAACCCTGGCAACCGAAGAAGCTCTACTACTTTCCTGATGCAGCGGACGACATTTTCAAGAACACAGGACCCAGTTATCCCACAACCGGCATCTCGCCCTCGCTCAAGCTGCCGTACTGGCGCATTGCTATGGAGACCTTTGAGTATCACCTCACGCAATATCGCACCTACATCGAAGGTCTGAAAAAAATGGATGAGAAGCAGCTCGCGGAGCAAGAGAAGAACTGGGGCGGGCCAAGCTCTTTCACCCTGGGCAAGTCCAACGTCCCGGGCAGCGTGGCCGGCGACGTGTTTGAAGGAATTACGCCTGTGTCCATCCCGTTTGTTCCCGCAGCAAGAGAAGCCTATGAGCAGCCAGCAGCGCTCTCCGTGGAGTTGGGCGGGCCGTGGCGCTTTTATGAGAAATTCAGGCGCGCACACGGGTTGACCCGGCTGCCCAAACCGAGTATGCCAGAGATTGCAATCAAGCGCGGCGCCACGCTGACTCTTCCGCTGGAGTTGCACAACCATACGGACGCGGCGAGAACAATCAAGATTTCGGTTACCGCACCCGACGGTTGGACCACACAGAGCGGTGTTGGCAGCTTTACCCTTGAGCCACAAAGCGACTATTACGCGCAGGTGCTGCTGGAAGCGCCGAAGGCTGAGATAAAAGCAAACCAACAAATCGAGTGCCGCGCGGAAGCAGATGGAAAGACGATCGGTGAGATCAAATTCTCTGTGCGTCTTCAGAACGGCGGGCTGCCGCAAAACTAATTCGAGAGTTTTTGTGGAAGCGCGGTCCTTTGAGCCATGCACTTAACAACTGTCATCTTGAGCGGAGCGCATTAGGAATGTTTTTCACACGTTGCTGCTGGGCGCGAAGTCGAAAGATCCCGACGAAGCTTCCTGTACCATGTCGCGTCAGGGAATTTTTTCCAGGCCGTCTGGTGCGAACGCCTTGGAACTGCATTCATGCTGCAAGCATTCTCGGGATGTTTCGACTCCGCTCCATAGTGCATCGCCATAAAATGCATTTCTCACGCGCTCCGCTCAACACGACAGGGGTTCATGGTGTTCGAGTACCAGGCAAGACGATCAAAACCCCAAGCATGTTCGGGCGGTTGTCCTGATGAGAGAATCGCCCGCGCTCGTGCCCTCGCATTCAATTACAATGACCCTTTCGCAAGGAGATCGCCATGCGCGCTGTGCTATGCAAAGAGTGGGGTGGCCCGGAGAAGCTGGTAGTCGAGGACATACCTTCGCCTCCCATGAAAGATGGCCAGGTCCGCGTGGCTGTGCATGCGGCTGGGGTCAACTTTGCCGATCTTCTTCTCGTCGCCGGCGAGTATCAGGAGAAGCCTGCATTCCCGTTCACGCCGGGCGCTGAAGCCGCAGGCGTGGTCACAGAAGTTGGCGCCGGCGTCAACAGCCTGGAGGCTGGCGACCGAGTCATGGCGATCGCCGGGTCCGGCGCTTACGCTGAAGAAGTGGTGGTCAGCGCTGACCGCGTCTATCGCATTCCGGACAAAATGGATTTCATGGCGGCCGCGGGTTTCCCCGTGGCGTATGGCACTTCCCACGGAGCGCTGGCATGGCGAGCGCGTCTCCGGGCGGGCGAGTGGCTGCTGGTGCTCGGCGCGGCGGGCGGAGTTGGCCTGACGGCGATTGAGATCGGCAAGGTCATAGGAGCCAAGGTGATTGCGTGCGCCAACGGGCCGGAAAAACTGGCCATCGCGCAGAAACACGGCGCCGATCATCTGATTGATTATTCGCGCGAAGACATTCGCGAGCGGGTCAAGGCCATCACCGGCGGACACGGCGCGGACGTGGTTTACGATCCCGTTGGCGGCGACGCTTTTGATGCCAGCCTGCGCTCCATCGCCTGGGAGGGGCGCATCATTATTATTGGCTTTGCCGCGGGACGTATCCCGCAGATCCCGGCAAATATTGCTTTGGTCAAGAACATTGACATCATTGGTTTTTATTGGGGCTCATACCAATCGCGCAATCCGGAGCTGGTGCGCCGGTCTCTTACGCAACTCCTGCGTTGGGCGGAAGAAGGCAAGCTCAAGCCCCACGTTTCCGAGCATGCGGATCTGAAGAACGTAGCCCAGGCATTGGAGATGTTGCGCCAGCGCAAGTCCACGGGCAAGGTTGTGCTGACGACGGGGCGCTGAAGAATGGAATTCGATGTGACGGAATTGAATAGCTAGCGTCAAATCTATTCTCTCAGTCAATCAACTTCTTTCAATTTGATTCATCGCGCCTACCGAGCCCAACAAGGCAGGTTTATAAATTCCCGGCGCGGTTACGGCTGCGGAGTTGCAATCCATCCGTGCAGGCGCATCCATCCGTCCAGCAGATCGGTCCACTTGCGCAGCTGCGGATCACTCTGCGCCATACCTACTCCGTGCTTGCCTTGTTCAAAGATGTGAAGCTCCGCGGGTATCCCAGCCCGTCTAAGCGCGGCATAAAAACGCATGCTGTTTTCCACCGGCACTCCGGGATCGGCCCCGGTGTGAAACAAAAAACAGGATGGTGTATCGCGCATTACCTGTTGCTCATTGCTGAACTGCTCCACTAGGGCGGGATCAGGATTTCCGCCAAGCAGGTTGCGTCGCGAACCGGGGTGGGCAATTTCCGCCTGCATGCTGAGAACGCCGTACGCCAGAATGGCAAAGTCCGGGCGGTCGCTGACGCGCTCCACGGGGTCCGCCGCATCAGGCTGGCCGCCGTCGAAGTGCGTGGCCACGGAAGAAGCCACGTGCGCTCCAGCGGAAAATCCCCACATGCCGATCCGCTTGGGATCGATGCCAAAGTCCGCAGCATGTGCGCGCACATAGCGCACCGCGCGCTCGCCATCCACGATGGGCGCGGGATAGTGGTAGCGAGGCGAAAAGCGGTAGTGCAGCACGAAAGCGATCACGCCGCGCTCGTTGAGCCATAGTGCGGCCTCAGCGCCCTCATGGTCCAAAGACAGGTGTGTGTATCCGCCTCCGGGCGCAACCACCACAGCGGCGCCGCCAACCGGCTTAGCCGGAAGATAGACATCAAGCGAGGGCTTGTCTGCGTCCGTGACGCCCACCGCTCCCGGCGCGCCGTCCGGCCAGAGAAGCACGGTCTTTGACGGCGAAGCAGCCTGGCTTGCAGCAGAACTGAATAGACACAAAGCGATCACTGCTAGACCACGAACCATTTCCATTCTTCCCGCCTCCCGGTGGCAACGGTCATGATCTCATACCAACTGCCATGGTAGGCAGGGCACCAGGGCAATCGCGCACCAGGCAATCGCAGGAAAGTGTTTGGCGCTTTTGATTGCCTTGTTGTTAACTCGAGCACCACAACCCCTGTCATGTTGAACGTAGCGCGTGTGAAATGCATTTACCAATGATGCTCTTTTGCGCGAAGCTGAAACATCCCGAAGATGCATGCAGCGTAAATGCAGACCAAAGCGTTTACACGAAACAGCCTGGAGAGAACTCCTTGAGGCGCTATGGTAAAGGAAGCTCTGTCGGGATTTTTCGACTTCGCGCCCATCAAGTAGTTTATGAACTGCTCTCGCGCGGTGCTCCGCTCAAAATGACAGTTTGAAGAGTATGACTCAGAGCGGGGAAGTGGCTCAGGATGCCGGCCATACTGACCACATCGCGCGCTTACTATTCATGGCGATCGCCCTGCCGGGCACTCCATCTATGGCTCTTCGCCCGCAATTGTGATATAGAACTCTCCATGTTCTGCCCACACTGTGGTAAAGAAAACGCGGGCCCGTTTGGCTACTGCATCGTGTGCGGGAAGCCGCTGAGCATGGTGGAAGGCGCGCCGGCTTTTTCTCCCGTGATGCCTGTAGTTCAGCCAAAGAAGATGGGCGTGGCGGCGATGCTGGGCATTGGCGTGACTGTGGTGCTGGCGGTCGTAGTCGCCTTTACCAAACCTGTAGACAAAGAAGTGTCTTTCGATGTGCCCTTTCGGATAGGGACCTTCATCGGCATGATGCTAATTCCGTCAATCATTGCTTTTCTGGTTGCGGGACGCAAAAAAGCGCGGAAGCCAAACCTGTTTGCGCTGATTTTCTGCCTGGGGAGTGTTGTCTTTATAGGCGGCAACTGGGTGCCCACAGTGAATTTTGAAACGCCGGAACAACGCATCGGACGTCTGGCGCGGGAAGCCGCGGGACTTCAGCCGGAGAGACATTTCGGTTTTGCCAAGCAGCGCCGGTTTGATGATGCGGTGCGCAACCAGTATCGTAACCTCGTCCAGCAGAACCGCTCCTATGTGGAGTCAGCCAAGAACATGGATGTCAGTCAGCTCAAGGCCCTTAATTCCGCGGAGTCGTTTACCAAGCCTGGTTCCGCGACCGAAGCCCGCCGGGAATTGCACGCGCTCTATGACCTGGATATCGCACAGGAAGAGAAAATCAAAGAGATTTTGGATGGCCTGCGTCACGTCATGGAATCCGAAGCCAACTCCGCCTCAGAACGGGAGAGCATCCTTGCTGGTTTTGATAAGAGCACGACGGTATCCGTGGCCAAGAGCGGGCAGAGATTAGCGGCTGAGAAAACCTGGATTGATGCCGTGGACGATTTATATGTTTATGCCGAGATGCATCCCGGTAGTTTTAGTCTGGTCAACGGCCATCTGATCATTCCCGATGCGGTCATCAGGAATGAGTTCAACGCCAAGATGGAATATCAAGGTGACCAGCGCAAGGCTTTCCTGAATGCGCAAAAAGAGTTCAGCCAGTTCCAGGGCCAGTCTCTGGATAAACTAGGTCTGACTCCTCACGACGGAGGCGGAAAATAACTTCCGGCCACGAAGGCGAGTTGCATGCAGCGTGAAGGTTTTTTCTTGGCGCCCATCCAGCGCGGATTAATTCTGGTCTTTCTGCGCCATCAAGGTCTTACGGAACCCCGGAACAACCACCGCTTGTTCAATCGTGGGTTCATAGAACTGTGAAAGCTTCTCCGTCATGCGCGCTGCATTGTCTTTTGCGCCGGTCTTCTGGTAGGCCACAATCAAGCGTTGCATGGAGTATGGGTTCTTGTCATCGTCTTCAAGATGAGAGATCGCGTCGTCATACTTGCCTTGTGCCAGCAGCACGGCTCCCGCGGCGCCGTTCAGGGCAAACTGCACCGGCCCGCTGTTATTGGAGGCAGCCAGTTTCTCTAGTTGGTCAAGGGCCGCCAGGGCTTCGGGCATGCTTCCGTCATGTACGGCACGGCCCACGCGCGTGCGCAGAATGACGGCCAGTTCCTGCTCCCGCGATGCAGCGCTCATCTTGTGTTCTTCATGCAGGATTGCTTCGGCCTGCTTCAGCAGCTTCATCGCCTTGCCGTTGTTCTTCTGGTAAGCCGACATCATGCGATAGGCTTCTGCTTCCAGTGTGCCTAAATCTTTGCTGTGTGCCTGCTTGGCTGCGTCGGTGAAGGCAGAATCGGCTTTGCCATAATCCTGCTCACGCACGTAGGTGGCCGCCGACTGCAAGGCAAACGTAATGCTCTGCACTCTGGTGGTTGCCTTCTGGATGGCGATGGCATACTCCATGCGGGCCCTGGCTTCATCGCCCATAAGGGCATAGGTGTCGCCCAACCCTGCTTGCGATTCAACGAACGTTGGATCAATCTTCAAGGACGCGTGGTAGTGCGACAGCGCGGCCTCAAATCTGCCCGCCATGCGCGAAAGTTCCGCCAAAGAGTCCTGCGGGTTGGCCTCATTGGGCAGAAGCTCGGCGTATCGCTGCATGTTGATGAAAGCTTTGTCAAAATTGCGGAGACGCGCATAACAATAAGCAGCCTGGTTGAGGGGATCGGCAAACTTGGGGTCAAGTTGGTTGGCGCGCTCAAACAACAGGATGGCCCGGTCCGATTGCCGCTGGTTGGTGAGCCACAGACCGGCCAGCCATGCCAGATGCTTGTCCCGCGGAAATTCGTGGAGCGCTTCATTCATAGCCTGGATGGCGGGCACCCACCGGCTTTGGCTGGCGTTGGCGACCCAATCGATGATGAGCCTTTCTTCCCGACGGGCAAATCTTTTGGCGGCTACGGCCTTTTCGCGTTCGGCAACCTGCTCCAACGGATCACGCGAGAGCATGGCAAGAAGAATATGGGCCAGGGCAAAATGCGGGTCGGCCTTGGCTGCCTCACGCCATTGCTGCAATGCGGCCTCCCAATGCAGCGTCTCCATTTTGGCTATGCCTTGATCAAACGAAGCGCGGGCCTTGACGGACTTAGTCGTGACTTGCATTCCCGCGGGTTTATGCAGAGGAGTTGATTGAGCGGAAGTTGCATGGGCCGCAGCGGGCGTGTGAGGAGCGACTGGTTGCTGGCCCAAGGCCGGCAACGCTGCAAGCAGGAACATCGTCGAACAAACGCAGAGACGTGCTGGGGCCATCGGAGTCTCTCCCGTTGGTAGCTTTTGCGTTCGAACCTGTGAGTTCAAACTCCCTTTTTCGCCATTCTGCTCAAGGGCAGACCAAATCGGCAAATATATGAAGGTAAAGCTATTTTCACAAATGAGATTAGTTAAAACTAACGCTGGCAAGGGGACAAGTTACAGAGGTAACAGGTGACCATCGAAATAACATCTTACTGAAGAAGCCCAAATAACAAATACGCAAGCATAGCGAATATAAAACGAATCTTGGTTCTTGATTTATTGTATTTCAAGCCTTGAGACGGAAATGGAGCCAAGCGTAGTATTCTCACCCCATTTTTTAACATGATCTTAACATTCGACCGAATAATTCCACAGGCATAGATCGTAAGATAAATCTGTAAATGGGACGGGATCGCGCACTCCCGATGTGCGGCTCGTCTTGGCCTGCTTACGTTCGTGGTGTGCCGGCCGCGTGCTCAAGAGAGGTAATTATGAAAATTGCTCAACCGCCTTACCACGCCGATGTCACTCCACATGTTGATCTGCCCGGATCTCTGTGGCATTGCGTCATCCAGCGCGATGACTCCCGGGAAATCCTGGCCCAGCATCAAGCGGTCAGCAAAGAGGATGCGCGTTGCATCGCTCTGTTGGAGCTTGTTCGCATCCAGACGCGGAAGAGCTAAGACAGCCAGACCGGGTATTCCATCACCTTAATCCGTGCTGCGAAGCAGCGCGCATGGAATACTTCGCGAAGCCAGCATTGTGCAACTGCCAAGGCCGTGCTGTGATTTCGTTTCGTTGCCTCACTCCTGATTCAGTCAAGTAATAACCAAATCTTCATGAAATCTTCACCGTGCTTTTGCACGGGCGGCGTTTAATGCGGCGGTTGTACATTTCTGCGTGCGCGTCGGCGTGGCGCAGAAAGCTGAGATACAGACTGACAAGGAGAGCACGGAATGAAATTGTTCGGGATTCGTGGAGCAGTGGTTCTACCGCTGGCGCTGGCGCTCATTGGGGCCAAGCCAGTCTTTGCCGGGGACGATGGCCTGCACAAGGTCAAGCACATCATCATCGTGATGCAGGAAAACCATTCATTCGACAATTATTTTGGCGCGCTGGCCTATGCGCCAGGCAGTCCGTACCACACACCCGAAGGCGATCGGGACCGCGACAGAGACCATGATCGTGATCGTGATGATTTTAATGGCGGCTGCCGCAAGGACGATCACCGGTGCGTCGATGGCCTGTCCTGCATTAAGGACCGGTCCGGCAATCTGACCTGCTTCAACTCAAACATTGACGAAGATGGTCATACGGTTTTGGCTTTCCACGATACCCGGCGCTGCGTTCTGCCCGACCTTGATCATGGCTGGACAGCGACGCACCAGGAAGCCAACTTCAATCATCCCAACAGCACGCTGTTCCAGAGTCTCAGCGATGGGTTTGTGCGCGTAAATGACATCACGGAGCAGATAGACAATGGCGTTGAGAACGCAACCGAAGACCAGACCATGAACTTCTACAACCAGGGCGAGTTGCCGTTCTATTACGGCTTGGCACAGAATTTTGCCATCAGCGACCGTTATTTTTCCTCCGTGCTCGGTCCAACTTTTCCCAACCGCTCGTTCTTGCTGGCCGCCACCGCGTTTGGCCATTTGACGACGTCAGAAGTTGTTCCACCAACGGGAGGGTATAAACCCATCACGGGAACGATTTTTGACCTGCTCGATAAAAACCACGTCACCTGGGGAGATTATTTTTCTGACGTCCCCCAGGGAGCCAGCTTCCGCTTGTTCAGCGCTACGGGCGCTGATCCGCATTTTCTGCCGTTAGGCGTCTTTCTGGCGCAGGCCGCGGGAGTGCCCGCTGCCGGGCCACTGCCGCAAGTCTCGTTTATCGATCCCAATTTCGGTTTTTTCGGCGGCAACAAGACTGAGAACGATGAGCATCCTCCCACGGACATACAGAGAGGCCAAGCCTTCGTCTCGCAAGTGATCAATGCCGTGCGCAACGGTCCCAACTGGAAGGATTCGATTATCCTCATCACGTACGACGAACATGGCGGGTCTTACGATCATGTGAAGCCAGCGCGTGCATCGCAGGGTGGCGCCAGAACGCCGGACGGAATCGGACCGGGCCAATGTGCCGACCTCTCGAACTCTCCCGGCAGCCAGCAGCTTGGCGGTGGCGCGAATTGCACCATCAGCCTGAATACGGAAAAAGCTTTTTGCGCAGCTTTTGCCGCCAATCCTACCGGACCGTTTCCGGACCAATGCGCCAGCTTTGATCAACTCGGCTTCCGCGTACCGTTCATTGCGGTTTCACCATTTTCCAAACAGCATTACGTATCGCACACCGTGGGTGACCACACTTCCATGCTGGCCCTGATCGAAAAGCGCTTCATGACCATTGACAAAGACGGCGACGATGACCGGGATGACCATGCATATCCGCACCTGACCCGGCGCGACCGGTTTGCCAACACGCTGGAAGACTTGTTTGACTTCGAGCACTCGCCTTCGCTGAATACTCCAGTGGGCGTAGCGTTGCCACCCGCCACCGACTGCACGCCCCAATAGTTGCGCAAGCCTTCGACCTCAAGGATTGCGCACGGAGACAGGCCCGCGGCCCCGCGGGCCTGTCTCTTCGTTGAATCGCGCGAGTTTTGGTATTGCTGCGCTGTTATACAAAAAATATCCAAGAGAGCGCGGAGAACGGTTATTAGCCGAGTGCCGTGCTGTTCGTAGGACAGACCAACCGCTTTCTGTATTGCTGCAAGGTTATACGAAAGACGTCTCCGTTCCGTGTGCTGTATTCTTGCCACTGGAGGCGATTGTTGGACACTTTCGAATTCATCCCAAGTGCGGTCCGTTTTCGCAGCTTGAAGATATTTGCGGTTGCCGCCGCACTCTACCTGGGGCTGCGATTTTCCGGCGCGCAGAAGTTTTTCGTGGACGATGCCGGGGGAATCGGAGCGCTGATCCATATCATCGGCACGCTGTACAGCGTGCTCTATGCCTTTGCCACATACGTGATCTGGGGGCAGTTCACGGCTGTCGAAAACGAAATTCTCAAAGAGTCCGGATCACTGAAAAACCTCCTGGTCTTCAGCCGGCCGCTGGCGGAGAAAGAGCGCGACCCGATTGTGCGCGCGGTAAAAACCTACGCGCGCAGCGTTGTGGAAACCGAGTGGGGAGCGCTCTCCCGCAAAGAAGAAACGGAAAAGACCGACCGCATGTTTCTGCAAATTGTCACCAGCGTGACCGAGGTCAAGCCGGCGGATGACACACAACGGGCTATCTTTGAGCGCCTGCTTGAAATTGCCAATCAGGCCAGCGCCCATCGTGACGAACGGCTCGCTCTTAGCGTGAAGCGAATGCCCCGCACGCTTTTCGTCTTCGTAAGCGTTACGGCAATCATGATCCTGCTCCTGGTGCTCTGCTTCCCATTCCACAGCGTGCTCCTTGGGCTGGCGTCCGTGGCGATCACCAGCACGCTCTTGCTCTTCGCCCATTTTGTGCTTACCGACCTGGACAATCCCTTTGAAGGCACATGGAATGTGGGCAATGAGCCTTTTGGAGAGCTGATTACCCGGTTTTCCTGATTATTCGTAACGCAGCACAACCATTGGGTCCACGGCTGTCGCGCGGCGCAAGGGAACCAGGCTGGCCAGCAGAATCACGCTGCACAGCACGGCCACGGCCACCAGATAAGTACTGGGATCGCTCGCGCTTACGCCAAACAGAACTTTGGAAAGCAAACGCGCCAAACCCCAGGCTGCCATGAGTCCCAGCGTCACGCCGGTCAGGACCAATCTCAGGCTTGAAGAGAGGACCAGCCACAGGATGCTCCAACGCTGCGCGCCCAGCGCCATGCGCACGCCGATCTCTCGCGTCCGGCTGGCTACGAGAAAAGCCATCACACCATAAATTCCGATGGCGGCAAGAAACAGCGCGAGCACGCCAAAGTAAGTTGCGAAGTTTGAAAAAGTGCGTTCCGGCGATTGCTGCTCGTTGATTCTCTCTTCCATGGCTTGCACGCCGGAAAGCGGCAAGTCCTTGTCGATGGACCACACCGCATTACGTAGTGAGTTGGAAAGTGAGAGCGGGTCCACGGTCGTATGCAGAACGATTGACGTGGAGTTTTCCGGTGCTTGCACAAACGGAATGTAAGTCTGGCTTCTCGGTTTGTCTCCCAGGTCAGACAGCTTAACGTTCTTCACCACGCCCACAACGGTGTACCAGGTCATGCTCTTTTTTCCCAGGCGAATTCTATGGCCCAGTGGGCCCTCATTCTGGAAGAAGCGCTGCACCAGCGTGTCATTGATCACGATCACCGGAAGAGCATTCGGGCCGTCGGATTCTGCGATAAACCTGCCTTGGACCAAATGCAGACCCATGGCGGCAAGATAACTGGAAGATACTGAGTTAACGATGGCCACTGGGACTTCGTCGGGCGCGGGCGCAGGCTGGCCGTCGATCCAAAAGTACGATGCGAAAGAGCTGTGTCCAAACGGAATGTTATGGGCCACGGCCGCCGACTCGACTTGAGGCATGGCCTGAAGTCGCAAAAGTAATTCATTGTAGAAACTTGTTACCTGGATTTTGCTCTTGTACTTAGCTGTGGGCAGGTCCATCTGAGCCGTCAGAACGTGGTCAGCACGGAATCCCGGGTCTTCTTTGAAGCGATTGGCCAGAGATTTTGCCACCAGCCCCGCCGGCACAAGCACGGTAAGCGCCAGCACAACTTCAGCAATTACCAAGGCTTTTCGCAGACGGCTTCCTGATCCGGCTGTGGTTGTGCCGGCGCTTTCTTTCAGCACGCCAATCAGGTCCAGCTTGCGGCTCTCCAGCATGGGCGCGAGAGAAAACAAAAACACGCTGACAAGGGAAACGCCGACGGCGTAGGCAATGGTGGTCCAATCCACGAGGATGCGCCCGTAGTTGGGCAAGAAGCCGCGACTCTCAAAGGGAATGGAAGCGGTGACCCAGTTTCCGCCGTACCATGTGAGCGTCAGGCCAATGCCAATTGCCACCGGCACCAGCAGCAGGCTTTCTGACAGCAACTGCCGGGCCAGGCGACCTTTTTTTGCGCCCAGCGCCAGCCGTACCGTCATCTCTTTCCCGCGTGACATGGTGCGCGACAAATACATGCCGGCAATGTTGGAGCAGGCAATCAGCAGTATGCACAGTCCCACCACAAAGCCGGTGGCGACCTGCATGCTCCCGGTGTTTCTGCCAATTTCCGCTGACAGGCTATTGACCACGACGCCGGAGTTCTTATTGGTGTCCGGATACTGCTTCTCCAACCCGGCGGCAATGCCGCTCATGGCTTGTTGCGCGGTTGCGGTAGCAACTCCGGGCTTCATTCGCCCGAGCACGTTGAGCCATCCAGTGTCATGATCTGTCCGTTCCTTATCGGTAAGGACCAGCGGAATCCATATATTCGCCCGGCCCATCAGGAGGAAATGAAACTCGTCCGGCATCACGCCGACAATCGCGTAAGGCTCGCCTTCAATATCGATGGATTTGCTGAGAATCTCCGGGTCAGAGTTATAGCGTTCATGCCAGAAACCGGAGCTGATCATGGCCACGTGCCCGGCGTTGGGCTTTTCTTCTTCCGGGAGAAAGTCGCGTCCGCGCGCGGGTTGTACTTTCAGCGTGCGAAAAAAATCAGCGCTTACTCTGGAACCCATGACGCGCTGCGGAGTGTCACCGCCGGTGACGTTAAAGCGGTCAAAGGTCCACGCCGCAAGGTTGGCAAATACCTGGTTCTGCGTGCGCCATTCGAGGAAGTCGGGCGCCGTGGGGCGGAACGACCAGCCCTTCTTTGTGTCCACGCCCTGGAGTACCACGATCTGGCTGGGTTGAGGAAAATCTACCACGTCAAAGACCCACTGGCGCATCATGTTGTAAAGCCAGCTGCTGGCGCCGATCCCCAGCGACAAAGTGAGAATGGCCACAACAGCAAACCCCGGGCTCTTGCGTAGCCCGCGTAGGCCATAACGTACGTCCTGCCAAAAATCTCCCAGCGCCATAAAGTTTTCCTCATTTTCTGCGCCGCTGCTCAGGGGCAGGCATACGCGTGATTCGGCAACATGACGTTAGGTACGGCAGGGGCGGTGGCATGGTTCCAGGTATTTTGACTTCGGCATTTAAGTTAACCGTTCTCAGGGCGCCCCCCTCCCCCCATGATCCCAATAAACAAAGACTTTAGGTGCAAGCATCCCAAGGGATCCCAATGGGCTTGCTCTTTTGACGTTGCCCCTCCAGCGGAGACAGTCTCGGAAGTGTCGCAGATGTTAGTAGGGGCCACGCAGGCCGGGGTTGGGTTGACTCGATGATTCTTTGGAGAATGGAGTGGGAAGCACTTGAAATAGCTGATGGCTGTTCAAAGACCATGTAGGCATTACGCCGAGCTAAAGCGCGATGGCTTGCTGACAGCAGTGACTTTCTGAATCGTATTGAGTTGGTGTAGAACTTTATCTATGAAGTGGCTAAAGAGAGCTTTGATATTTTCATTCGCGATCTGTGTGCTCGCGTCGGTTACAGTCGAGATTCTCCACCACCATAAGTTCGGGCATTTTGTCGGATATGGACTGCATACCGATGTGCTTCTCGCCAACACTGACGTGGGCACTTACGACACCTACGTCGCGAGATTATGGAATCTCTCCCTAAGAACCTTCGTGATCGAAGGATGCAGGCTGCCAGGAGGGTATGCCGGCAACGGGATCCTTTACCGTTGGGATATTCAGAAGTGGGAGGTGCCGAACAAGAGATGGGTGAGCTTGCGAGGCGCGGACACTTGGGTTCCGGTGGCGTTTGGGGGCTATGGAAACGAAGAAGGTTGCCGACACGAATTGACCTACGTCCGGCCACTTCAAACCCGCAGGGTAGGTTGGGTCTACAAAGAATGGGTTACGACCGGCGAACCGATAAGGATGGCAATTCATACATTAGTTGCGGTCCCACCAGACGAGCAGCAAATCGTTTACACAGATTTGTTCGTTGTAAAACCGCCCTCTTACCGAGCGCCGGAAGGCGCGACAGAGCCGTAGCCCAGGCGCGTGAGCCCTGGGTTAGCGTGAGCAAGCATTAGAAGCCCCGGAGGCGGCGACACGCATGTTTTGCGAAAGGATGGGAGAAAAAATATTCTGTGCATCGAAACGTGCGGAGCCAAAATATTGCTGACAGCCCATCGAATCGCACCCTTGCTCCGACGCTGAAAAAACAACGGCCAGCTTCTCCGCAAGAATAGGGCACCTGGCAGCTCACTGGCAAGGGAATGGGGAAACCCCGGCCCGACGCAACGCTCTAAGAAGTTACCAGAGGCCTAACCAGAATCGCGGAAGCGCCGTGTTCGTTGGCTTTAGACTTTGCTTTCCGTTTCTTGTCTTTGGCGATCCTGCGCTGTATTTCTCGTGCGGGAACGGCTAGAAGCTGCGTCATCGCCGGCGTCAAACGTGCCAAATTCATCGGCGCTTGTCGGCTCGTATTTGTAGGGAATCTTCATTGCAGTTATATGTTGCATATTACCTCTTTGTTGCTAAAATTGCGCGCCTAATAACTAGCACTATTAATGCAGGAACAAAAATCCCATTCATGATGATTACCATGCACACGAGCACGGCTACCGCAATGGGCAGTTTCCTGGGAGGTACGTTCATGGCTAGCGATCCTAACCAAGTTGAAAAACTTATGCGGTCTTCTGATTGGGCGCAATGGCTGTATCTAATAGCGGTAGGCATTGCGGTAGTTGTGGCTGGAGCCGTATTTTTCTTCCAAGTGCGGGCTAATTTGAAATTGATAGACCTGAATTCTGCTAAAGATAGACAGCTTGCATCGGAGCTAAAAGACAAGGACATAGAGATTGGAAAAGCGAACGAACGAGCCTCACAAGCCGATGAAAGAGCGGCAAAGGCTGACGAACGTGCCGGAAAAGCAAACGAGGAAGCGGGAAAGGCGAATGAGCGCGCAGGTAATCTCGAAGTAACAGCGGCCGACTTAAAACGGAAAAACCTTGAAACAGCGAAAAGGTTAGTAGAAGCGCAGCGCCAATTTGAGGCAGAGCGCCGCGAGCGTATCGAAATGGAGGCCGCGATTTCTCCTCGTGTTTTGGCCGACCAAAATGGCATATCGGCCAGACTTAAGAAGTCATTCCCAGGAATGAAAGTAAAGATATACAGCCTTGCTGAAAACGAAGCATGGGGATTGGCAGGCCAGATTAGTTGCGTGGCATACCAGGCATCTTGGCCCGTAACCTCCATGGGTAAATTTGTGAATGCTGGCATTCCAGTACCACTCATGGTTTCTGGAAAATCCATGAATTTTCCAATCCCATTCCGCGAGGGGGTTGAAATAGGCATCTCTTTTGATACACCATTTCCCATGAACGCAAATAGCACACCAATTGCTGAAAATGCCGCCAATGCTCTGATCGCTGAGCTGGAGCGCAATAAAATAAAGGCGCGGCTCGGACGAGCGATTGAAGACATTCCAGGAGATACGCTTGTGATCATTGTTGGCCCCATACCAACTGATTATTTTGATCGCAATAGAGTGGATGGGAGCGGCAGAGGAAATAAGATTTACATGAACGTCGTTGATTACCGATAACACATACTTGACATGAGTCAAGTATATTGTTACCCATGATCCCAATAAACAAAGACTTTAGGTGCAAGCATCCCAAGGGATCCCAATGGGGTGAGGCGAACCCCTACGATGAGACAGTTTGGAAGTGTCCTACATATCAGTAGGGGCCACGCAGGCCGGGGTTGGGTGAGGCAAAAGGATCGGGTGATCGGGTGATCGCCGTCATCGGATGATCGGAAACCGGCACCCACGATTTAACAGACTTGTTGGGATGATTTTCGGGCTCAAGAAAGGGACAAACCAAGCGCCGGAAGGCGCGAAAGAGTGGTAGCCCAGGTGCGTGAGCCCTGGGTTAGTGTGGGCAAGCATTAGGAACCCCGGAGGCGGCGGCACGCATTTTTGGATTGGTGGCCTGTGCGATGGAGAAAGACAAAAAACCTTGTGTCGCCCCTCTGGGGCTCGCCGACGTTCTTCAGTTCACCCAGCGCTCACGCGCTGGGCTCAATAATTTCGCCCTTTCGGGCTGGTAGTTCGCGCTTGGCGCATCCCATCTATCTAGTGCAATTGCTCACGAATGATCCATAGATTTTCTACACGACAAGCAGCAAAGAAGCTGGGGATTGGACATACCACTTTGGTGCATTATCTTGAGGTCGGCAAGGTTCCCCCTTCCTGAATCCGTGATCCCTGGGGAGAGGCCTACGCATCTGTGGATGGAAGAAGAAATCGAACACGTCCGCAAGCTTCTGCCCAAGATTGCCAACGGCAGGAAGACGCGTCACAAGAAGCAGTCAGCACTCAGCAATGAGCAGTCAGCTAAAACAAAAAAGAAGACGCAGGCAAGAGTGCCTGCGCCACACAAGAAGAAATAAACCTAACGGGCAGCACCCGGTATTCTCCGATCCTTACCGGCCCTTCCTACCCTACCAGTAAGCACGGAGAGATTTGCCGAATTGAAAAGGGCCTGGTTGGACCCAGGCCCTCTGTCAGCTTCTGCAATTTTTATATCTGTAGGGTTTTACATCTGCGGCGCTTGGACTTGTACTTTGTTCCAATCGGAGTAGGTGACGGTGGCGGCGCTGGTCTTTATCTGTACTGGATAATTGTCCGATCCGATGCAATATGTGGTGGACGCGGCGGCGGCCCCAATCGTCCATTCCTGGCAAGCAACGCCGTTGATTGTGGTGCTGGCGCCCTTTGTAACTTCAGGGCTGGCGCCGCCGGAAGTATTGGTAGTGCCGGTGGTTGCTGGTGTAGCGCAGACGGTGGGCGCTGTCCCGGCGACTGGGGATTTCATCCACTTGCCCCCGGCCTTCATGTACATAGCAGTGTCGATGGCAACCATCTCTGAGGTGTTGCCCGCGGTTTTGCTGGTGGTGTGCACCTTGTTCGGGCACTCGATTTCCATGGACACTTCACTCCCGCTGGCGACTGTGGTCATGCGGTAGCTCTTGGCTTCCGACATGGCTTTTCCCATGGCTGCCAGATCAGGTCCCGATCCCCCGCCTTTACAGCCGGTGAGCATCATTGCCGCAACAGCAAGAAACATGAGACACGACACAATTCGATTCATATTCTTTTCTTCTCCTTAGATAGTTGGTGAAAGATAGTTGGTGAAAAATTGAAATGATGGTTGGTGAAAATTGAAACCTTTAAGGGCAATTCTCAAAAAGGGCAATTCTCAAGGATGGTCACTCCCTACCAGAGACCACCGGACATCGGCAGAAACTATGAGAGATCATACACCAGGGCCTCAACCGAATTGGAAAGAAGATCTGGGTAGCCGGGCGTCGGGCTGGGTTACAAAACGTGTTACAAGACGAAGCAGCAAAAAAGGATCATGTAATTTTGCAGAGCGCAAATTGAACCGATAGATCGGGTAATGTCATAATCAAAGTTATATTCATGAAAGCTTTCATAAGATTCATCTCCCTCATGGTGGTTTTGTCCTCTTTTGCGGCGCTTTATGCACAGAGTCCGGGGCCAAGGATTTTCTTTTCCGATCTGGAGAGCGGGCCAAACACCGGAGGACAGCTCAACAAAGGCGTTTGGGTCACGATCTGGGGCAAAGGATTTGGCGCGACGCGCGGCAAGTCCGGGGTCACGGTGGGCGGCGGCGCGGCGGACAACTATCCCCTATGGGCTGACACCGCTATTACCTTTCAGCTTGGGCTTTTAGCAAAGACCGGCAACATTGTGGTGCGTGTGGCGCCGCCGGGCAAGGGTGCGAGCGTGCAGAGCAATGGTGTGCCTTTCACGGTGCGCAAAGGAAAGATCTTCTTTGTCTCCACAAAGGGAAGCGACTGGCACAGAGGCAGCGCTACTTCACCGTGGAAGACGATTGTTCATGCCAAGGACGACATGTCCGCCGGCGACACCACGTACATTGAAAACGGCGTGACGCAGAATTCAGAAGACAACTTCAACGCCTATCTCAGTATGGACACACGCGGCGACGGCAACTCAGGAAAGCCGGGAGCGCCCAAGGCGCTGGTGGCGTATCCGGGGGCCGTGGCGACGATCGGCGTTGCCCACGGACTGGCTTATGGCATACGGACGCCGAACATACGGGCGCGGGAAGATTACTGGGTGATCTCGCAGTTGCATATCTTCGGCGGAACGCAGGCGATGGATGTGAGCGGCACAGGCTGGCGGGTTGTTGGCAATGATATCCAGTGCCCTGGCGCGGACAGCGACGTTGGCTGCTTTCAGATGAGCCAATCCAGCCAGATCAAGTTTTACGGCAATGAGGTGCACAATGCCGGCATCAATCCAACTTCATCCAAGTACTACCACGCGGTTTATTTCAGCACCGATTCCAATCACATTGACGTTGGCTGGAACCATATTCATGACAACTATACCTGCCGCGCCCTTCAATTTCATTCATCGCCGCTGTGCACGCCGAGTTGCGGATCGCGCGACCAGACCGGATTCAATCAATACGACCTTCACGTGCATGACAACCTGATCCACGGCGCGAACTGCAATGGGATCAACTTTGCCACCGTGGACCCTTCCAAAGGCGCCGTGGAAGCCTACAACAACGTGATCTACCATGTCGGCGTGAGAGATCCCAAGCAGGAAGGCGGAGCGTTTGCCTGCATCTATGTGGCGGGCATTACTAACCACGGACCGCCGGGCAGCGGCACCGTGGAGGTCTTCAACAACACGGTCTTTGATTGTGCTTCTAATACCTCGCTTAACACTTACGGGTCACGCGGCGCTTTTAGCTTTGGCTCTGATTCCACCGCGCTGTTCATGCGTCTGACCAATAACATTGTGTACCAGCTTCCGGGAGAGATTTACATTGACGGCCACAAAGAGCAGATCAATGGCGACAAGAACCTATGGTTCGGCGTGGGAGATGGGCCTTGGCCAACGGCCAACAACGTGAATGCCGATCCCCAGTTCATCAATCTGGGCAGCTTTGATTTTCACCTGGCTGTGAGTAGTCCGGCAAGAGAGGCAGGCCTGCTTGTGCTGCCGGCAAATCGCTATGTTCCCAGCCCGCCCCCAAACCAGGCAACAGATAAAGACGGATTGCCGCGTCCGCAGGGCAAGACTTTTGGTTTGGGAGCTTATGAATTTCCACCGGGGAACGCCGGGCAAGGGCAAGCATCGGCCAAGCCCAACTAGAGGTGGGACGAGCGTTCCATTGTGGGAATTAATGAAAAATAGAAACTAGACAGATGTCTTATGGTGCGGTTTTGCCCGCTGCCAGCCGCAGCAGATTGCGAAACTTCTCCGCTTGCTCCTGATCCGAGACGGTGTCGAACAGGAATTCAATGCCGTAGTTATACCCTCTGCGGTGGCGGACAATTCCACGTGCCCGCACCGGCTCGTTGGAAAAAGGCGGCGTGAACTCCACGGAAACTTCGTCGCCGGTCTTGAGTTCGATGCCGGCAAATACCAGGATCCCGCCTTCACTCATGTCATTGCCACGGCTGTTCATGATGCGGGTCTTGTCGTCGCGGGAAAAAATCAGCCGAATCGGCAGATTGAGCCGAAACCGCTGCCAGCGCCTAAATACGGCCTTTTCCGCGCCGGTTTTTGGGTCGGTTTGCATCGCTGTACGAACGCGGGCCTGAGTTGCCATACCTAAGATGATAGTCGGTTCGATTCTGTGGATGAAAGTTACAGAAGTATCATGCATCCGTGATGAAAGAGTCAAAGAACAGCAATATTTATGCTTGTGGAAAAAGAAGATTAACAGGATTGCGCGGAAAGCAGTGTCAGAGATTCGTGAATTTGCAAGTGCAGACCCGCGCTTTGTCAGCCAGGCCGATGAGAGATCAGCCGTTGCTGGTTCGTTTTTAGTGTTTCAGTTGAGTCCTGAAATTTTCTGTGCGAAGGAGATTTGCGTTAAGCAAATTTCTTTTTGGGAAAAGCTTTGCACTTTAAGTTCTAAATCTCTGGACATGACGAGAAAGATGTTTTTTGACTCTATCGCTCTCAATTTAGGAGACTTAAGGTTTTAGTGGACAGAAGACGCTGTGCGGAGATGTGATTTGGGTTGCCTAAAAGGGATTGCCGACAAGAAAAAATGAGAGCGCGCGAAATGTTTAAGTTACTGACAACAAAGAAGTAAAAGCGCTGCTCTAATAATGGCCAGACTCGTGCTAACACTCATGGGTTGCCATTTGCGACTGGCGCAAATGGAGTCTTCATCAAGTTTGGTTCTGAATTTAAGGATCGCAACGCTGGTTGCCCCAGGTCCGGAAAGCTGAGTTGGATGTGGGAGTTCGAATGATGGTAAGTAAGCAAGAAAGACGCAAGCTGGCGCGACTTCGTTTGGAAGTGTTGCTCAGGATCCTGCTTCCCGGGGCCTCTCAGGCTGCCCATGCCGAGACCCGCAATCTAAGCGCACGCGGCATTTACTTTCACACCCAGGCGCAAGTTGAGCCGGGACAAAACCTGGAGTGCGTGCTGATCCTGCCGGAGAAACTCACACTGACGCCTGCGCCCATGCTGGTTGGCTGCAAAGGCAAAGTCGTAAGGATCAATCGCGACCTGCCGGACGAGACGATCGGCGTGGCGGTTGAGATTTCCAGTTACGATTTCTCCTGGAACGGCGAACTGCTATGGAATGGCGAGCTGCTACAGTCGGCCAGTTGTTAAGCAAAAAAGCTGGCCTTGCTCAGGCCAGCCCCTCGTGGAACTCAAAAAGATATTGCTAACTAGCAACGCACAATCTTGGGGCTCTGTATGCCCTTGGTCGCGTTACGTGTATCGACTACCAGATTTGAGCTCTCCACAATCCATTTGTAGTCGTACGTGGAATGGTCGGTCACGATGAGCACGCAGTCATACTGCCCTAGATCATGCAACGGCGTGTTCGACATTTCCAGGTTGTACTTGCGACCGCGCCCAACGTACTCGAAGTAAGGATCGTTGTAGCTGACTACCGCGCCTTCATTTTGCAGTAGCTCAATGATGGTGAGAGCAGGGGATTCGCGAAGATCGTCTACGTCTTTTTTGTAGGCCACGCCCAGAATCAAGACTTTTGCGCCGTTCAGGCTCTTGCGCTGGCGGTTCAACGCCGTCGCCGTGGACGCCACTACGTGATACGGCATGTTCAGGTTGATTTCACCGGCTAGTTCGATGAAACGCGTACGGAAATCGTATTCTTTGGCTTTCCAGGAAAGATAAAACGGATCAATGGGAATGCAGTGTCCGCCCAGGCCGGGACCAGGGTAGAACGGTTGGAAGCCAAACGGCTTGGTGGATGCCGCCGCGATCACCTCCCAGATGTCGATCCCCATGCGCAGGCAGAGAAGTTTGAGTTCGTTGACCAGAGCAATGTTGACGCAACGATAGATGTTCTCCAGCAGCTTGGTCATCTCCGCCGCAGCAGGCGTTGAGACGGGAACCGTGCGCTGAAAAATTGTGCCGTAGAGTTTGCAGCCAAGTTCGTTTGCCTGCTGGTTCAATCCGCCCACAACTTTGGGAATATCGCGCCGCGCTACCGTGTCGTTGCCCGGATCTTCACGCTCGGGAGAAAACGCAACATAGAAACTTTGTCCGGCTGTGCCTTCCTGGCGCGCAGCCTTGAGGCCAAGCGGATTTTTCTCCAGGATCGGGACCAGCATTTCTTCCGTGGTGCCGGGATAGGTGGTGCTCTCCAGGATGATGAGCTGTCCGGCACGAAGATGCGGCGCAATCGATTCGGCGGTGGCGGCGATGAAGCTCAAGTCAGGCTCGTGATGGTCATCCAGGGGCGTTGGGACGCAAATGATCACGGCGTCCATGTCAGAAATTTGTGAATAGTCGGCTGTTGCCGTGAAGCCTTTTGTTTTGGCGGCAAGAATTTCATTTTCCGGGATGCGGACGATATACGATCCGCCTTGCGCTATGATGCGTATCTTTTTTTCGTCGACATCAAAGCCGGTCACGCGGAACTTTTGCTCGCTGAAGAGCAGAACCAGAGGAAGGCCAACGTAGCCCAGGCCTATCACGCCGATGCGGGCGGTGCGATTCTCAACCTTTGTATGGAGTGCGTCAAATTGTGCGGATGAAACGGTTTCCAGAGTTTTCATGTCGTCCTTCAATAGGGCATTTCAGGTGCCAAATGTGTAAGGCTTCATCATGATCAGGTACACAAAGAAAGCCTTGTATATCTTGCAAATACATGTATTTAGCAGTTCGCCACGACGGCCCTGACCAAGATTGTATGTGAAAAGTATTACACACTTTGCCGAAACTTCTGCAAGCTGGTTTTTAACCGGCATGATGCCTCTTGCGGCACTCATGTTTGCGTTTGCTGATTAATTCAGTGATATTTCAGAATGTGCTGGGTAGAAAAATCCAAGCCGTTGAGAAGTCAGGTTCCCGCAAGATGCTTCGTCCACGCTGGGGGATGAAAAAGCGGATTGTCTTCGTGTTTCTGCTGATTGGTTTGCTGGGCTTTCTGCTCTTTGCTGGTTGGGCCCTGGTGACCGACCGTCCGGAAAAATCTGACGTGATCGTGGTGCTTGCCGGTGATAGCATCGACCAGCGTTACCGTAAAGGAATGGAATTGCTGCGCGCCGGCTATGGGAAACACCTGTTTCTCGATGCGTCTTCGGATTCGAACTACTTTGGCCATACGCCCGCGGAGTACGCCGCAGGCTTCCTTAAGACAGATGCCCATGAGATGGAGCCGTTTGTAAGCGTGTGTCCTTATGAAGAGGACTCCTCGATTACAGAAACCCTGTACGTCGCAAAATGCCTGGAGCAGTTCCATCCAGAGAGCGTGTTGCTGGTGACCAGTGACTGGCATACCGCGCGGGCGCTCTCCATCTTTGCGCACCGGTTGCCGCAATATCACTGGTCGGTGGCTGCATCCCATGACGAGCGCTTGTTCGGAACGCGCTGGTGGCAACATCGTGAGTGGGCCAAAACTGCTTTCCAGGAGTGGCTCAAGGTGGCCTGGTGGAACGTTGTCGATCGCTGGAGATGACCTTAACCTGCACACTTTATTGTTCTTTCTCGGGTTGATTCTCCTCTCTAACCCTGGTTCTGATCGTGGTCCAAGGCCAAGCACTCGCAAGGGAAAGCGATCTTCCTAGTGTGAAAACATTTTCTCTTTCTTGTCCTGACAACTGCGCACGAGAGTGAGGATAAGTAGCCCTCATTAAGGCTGCAATCTCCCATGTAACCCTTTTGTTTCATTGACATAGGCTATTTCGCAGTCTGCCTTGCCGCAGGTTGGCACATTCACAGGAAGGCGCAACTTTGGCTTTGTACATGCACATATGACCTGTGCCAAGCAGTTCCGAAAATTCTGCCTGGGCAAGCGGGGAGCCAAATGAAACAGTCGGTAGAGTTGAATCTCGATTTGCCACCAGAGTCAGTAATTTTTGGCTCCTCCGAAGCGATGAAAAAAGTGCAGCGCGATCTTTCCATGATCGCCTCCGCCGACGTGCCTGTCCTCCTCCAGGGGCCCAGCGGCACGGGCAAAGAGATTATTGCAAAGTTGATCCACCGTGCTTCAACGTGGGCGAAGGGCCCGTATTTGAAAGTGAATTGCCCGGCGATTCCTGACGCTTTGCTGGAGAGCGAGCTTTTTGGATACGAGAAAGGCGCCTTCACCGGAGCCTATACCTCCAAGCCCGGACTTATTGTTCTTGCCAACCGCGGCACCTTGTTCCTGGATGAGATCGGGGAGCTGAGCCTGGGGTTGCAGTCCAAGCTTTTGCAGGTTCTGCAAGATGGAAAGTTTAGCCGCATTGGCGCCCAGGAAGACACCCGGTCAGAAGCGCGCGTGATCTGCGCCACTAACCGCAACTTGAAACAGGAAATCGAGCAGGGCACGTTCCGCGAAGATTTGTTTTACCGCATCAATGTTGTGAATATCACGTTGCCGTCGTTGCGCGAGAGAAGCGCGGACATCCCCGGACTGGTGGAGTACTTCCGCGGACACTTCAACATGATGTACAACCGCAAAGCGCCGGCGATCTCCTCGTCGCTGATGCGGCTGTTGCAGGCATACCACTGGCCCGGCAACATACGCCAACTTGAAAACTTGATTAAGCGCTATGTGATCCTGGGAACAGAGGCGTGCATCAGCAATGATCTTTCTGAGCCCGCGCCCAGTAATTTTGATCTGGAAATCCCTGAAGAAGGTCCGGTGCCGCTGAAGAAGATCACGCAGCAGGCCGTACGCCGGTTGGAACGGGAAATCATTCTCAAGGTGCTGCAAGCCAACCATTGGAACCGCCGTCGCGCGGGAGAAGTGCTCAAGATCAGCTATCGGGCACTGCTTTACAAGATCCGTGATGCTGGGCTGTCCCCCCACCGCCCCAGCGCGAAGAATCTGAAGATTGAGAACGCTATTCCCATCCAGAGTGGTGAGAGAGAAACGGAAGACAGCGGAGAAGCTGTCGGGCGTTTGCTGCACATGGCCAAAGGGAACCATGCTTAAGATTGGCGGACAAAAGATCCCTACCAAAACGGTGGTGTTGTTGGCCAGTGAGAGCCTGCTGATCATTTTTGGTCTGGCTCTGGCTACGGCCCTCCGCTTTATTGCGTCCAAGTGGGACTACGCCGGCGGGCACACCGTGGCCCGATTCCTGGTGGTTGTTTTGATCTGTGAATTCGCGCTCTATTACAACGATTTGTATGACCTGCAAGTGATGAACTCGCGCGCGCGACTGCTGATTGCCTTGCTGCAAGCGCTGGGTGTCGCCAGTCTTTGTTTGGCGGTGATTTATTATCTTGCTCCCGGCGTCAGCCTGGGCCGAGGCATTGCCGCACTGGCTGTGCCCACCATCATGGCTTTGATCTTCGGCTGGCGGGTGCTTCTGGATTCCACTGGATTTTTCTTTCTCCGCCGTCCGGAGCGTTTGCTGATCGTCGGCACAGGCTCAACCGGCATTTCGCTGACGCGCGAAATCTGCTCGCGGCCCGACCTCAACTTGAAAGTGCTTGGCTTCCTGGACGAAAAGGGCGAGAACATCGGCAAGTCGCTGGTGAACCCCGGCATCATCGGCGGGCTAGGCGACTTGGAATCACTGGTGAAGCAGCACAACATTGATCGTGTGGTCCTCTCGCTGGCAGAGCAGCGTGGCCGCATGCCTTATCGTGAGTTGCTGCGGCTTAAGTTTGCCGGCGTTACCGTAGAAGACGCACATTCAGTTTTCGAAAGCATCAGCGGCAAGATCGCGCTGGAGAGGCTCTCGCCCAGTTGGCTGATTTTTTCTGATGGCTTCCGCAAGGGCAAATTTGTTCTGGCGGCAAAACGCACGCTGGACATCATGGCTGCGGCGTTCGCCATTGCGTTTACTCTGCCCGTGATGGGCTGCGTCGCCCTGGCTGTCCTGCTCGAAAGCGGACGGCCCATTCTCTTCCGCCAGAAGCGCGTCGGCCTCAACGGCGATCCGTTTGAAATTTTCAAATTCCGTTCCATGCGCCAGGATGCAGAAAAGGGCGGCCCAAGCTGGGCCTCTGATGGTGACAGCCGCATCACCAAGGTCGGGGCTGTGATCCGCAAATACCGGCTGGACGAGCTGCCGCAGTTCTTCAACATCCTGCAAGGCGAAATGAGTCTGGTGGGCCCGCGGCCGGAGCAACCGTATTTCTGCGAGCTGCTGGAGGCAAACTTGCCTTTCTTTGCGCAGAGACATTCCGTCCGTCCGGGCCTCACGGGGTGGGCGCAGATCAAGTATCAGTATGGCTCTTCGATGGAAGATGCGAAGAGAAAACTGGAGCTGGATCTTTTCTATATCAAGCATCTTTCCGTTGCGCTTGATGTCGCCATTGTTTTTGAGACCGTGAAAGTGATTCTTCTGGGTAAGGGCGCGAAGTAAGGACCGTAAAAGTTCGTAACAGGCCGGGTTGCCGGCGGGAAACTGGAGTTTAAAAAATGTTTGCTTGCAAGAAACAGATGATCGTCAGCGCGATGTTCTGCTGGGTCTTTGCCGCCGGTGCCCTGGCGCAGGCGCCGAACACAGATTCGAAAGCCCCTGAGAACGCACCTCCGAGCGTCGCAGCCACCGACACCAAGGCCACTGACGTCGCGCCGCAGGGATACATTGTGGGCGAATCGGACGTCCTCCGCGTGAACGTGTGGAAGGAGCCGGAAGTTTCGCAGACGGTGGTGGTGCGTACGGACGGAAGCATCTCCCTGCCTCTTATCAATGAGGTGAAGGTCGCCGGCATGACGCCCATGCAGATCCAGATCCTGGTTGCGGCAAAGCTCAAGAGTTTTCTCAACAGCCCGCAGGTCACGGTAACGGTGACGGAGATCCACAGCAAGAGGGCTTTTATTACCGGGGAAGTAGCGCGTCCGGGCGGATATTCGCTGAACACCGAGACCACGGTGCTTCAGTTGATTGCCCAGGCGGGTGGTTTTACGGTGTTCGCCAAGCGCGACGGGATTGTCGTCCTGCGGATTGAGGACGGGAAACCAGTGCGCCTGCACTTCAAATACAAAGAAGTTGTACACGGAAAAAATACAGAGCAAAACGTTGCTCTTCATCCTGGAGATACGGTGGTGGTGCCATGAAAATAAATCGTCAAATTATGATTGTTTCTTTCTTGCTGCTGGCAATTTGCCCGGTGGTGTTAGCTCAAGGTTCTTCATCCGGCAGCTCAAGCAGCAGCCAGAGCAACACGGCGAGCAATGGCCAGAGCAATAGCCAAAGTAACAATCAGAACAATAATCAGAGCAACAACAACGAGAACATATTCAATTCGTCAGCTCTGAATAATAGTGACGATGCGTACACCGTTTCCCTGGGGACCGGACAGCTCCTTACCCTGAGTGCGAAGTCGCCCACGGACCAGTCGATTTCCACCGACGAACCCGGCGAGGGACAACAAGGCGGGCAAGGCGAGAATGCCAGGAAGAATTACAAAGACGAACTCTTCTATGGCGCTTCGGTTTACTCGGTGTACACCAACAGTGTTGCCGGCTTGCCGAACAAAGACCTGATCTCAACGTCCATTGATCCGTATCTCGCGCTGTTCATACCGACTCGGACCGGGCGCTACCTTCTTCAGTATTCGGCTGTGCTCAACCCGAATGACACCAGCAGCGGCGGTCCGCAAGCCTACCATTCCGCCGCGTTCAGCGCTCTAGGTTCATTCAACCCGCGCTGGTACTGGACTGGCTCGGCCAGCGCCAGTTACGGATCAGAATCCGCGCGCTTCCAGGGTCCCCTCAGCTTTTTGGTGGTGCAAGGTACGCCGATTGCAAATCCCAACACGAACGCCGTGCTTCTTCGCGCCAGGAATGTTGCTTTTCTGGAGAACAGTCTGGGACTTGGCTGGCTGAAGAGCCGGCGCGACAAGATTGGCTTCACCGTTTTCCATACGTACACGGGCATTCAAGGGGATAACACCACCGTGCCGGTATCGTTTGGCAATCACACGAACTCTCTGGGGGCAAGAATCGACTACATCCGCGTCCTTACCCGGCGCGTTGATTTACGCACTTATGGTGAAGGCGAAACCGTACTAAACGGCACTCCTTGCACCACCTGGGGCGGCGGCGTTGGTATCTCGGCAAGATTGTCCCACTCGATTGTCGTCGACGTGCGCGGCGGCCCGCAATGGACCTCGCTTTCCTGCGGCGGCCAGCAGAATGCGAACTTTGCCGCCATCATCGTCAAGAATTTCGGCAACCAGGACAAGATTTATGCCTCCGTGAGGCGCCAGTTTACAACCGTTGCCCGTTTGGACAGCCGTTGGGAAGATGATGCCGCGGTCGGATTCTCTAAGGGCATCCGGCGCTTGACCATCATCGGAGACGCCGGCTACTTGCGCGGTGAGGCTCTTCCCCCAGTCACCACCGGGTATCACGGTTATTATCTCGCGCCCAGGGTGCGTTACAAGATTTCCCCTGCCCTTGGCTTCAGTGCCGGATATCGCTCATTCCACGGCGTAGGCGGAAACCTAGTCAGCGGAAACCTGAGCTACGCGTTGGTCGGACTCGAGTTTTATCCGGCGCCGATACGCTTGAAGTAAGAAACCACCACAGTAGGAACGAGGGAGCAATGAACCAAGGGACAAACATCACGGGTCTGGCGCAGTTAGTGGCGTTCTGGAGCACGGTACGCCACTATCGCGTATGGATCTTCCTGGGCACAGTGGTTTTCTCGCTGGCGGGAGCTGCTTATATTTTCATGATGCCGGACCACTACAAGGCGTCGACCACCATTCTGGTGGACCCGCAAAAAGTACCGGAAAAATATGTTAGCCCCACGGTAAGCTCCGATCCAGGCCAGCGCCTGAACACCATCACCCAGCAGGTGCTTAGCTCCTCGCGATTGCAGCAGATCATTGATGACATGCACCTCTATTCGGAGTTGCAGGGAAAGATATCGCGGGAAGAACTCATTGAGGCCATGCGCAAGGACATCACCATCACGGTGAAGCAAGGCTCCTCTTCTGGGCTAAGCGCTTTTACGATTGAATATGAAGGCCGGCATCGCCAGGTGGTGGCGCAAGTGGCCAACCAGCTTGCGGCCAGCTTCATTGACTGGAACTTGAAGAACCGTGAGCAGCAAGCCCAGGACACATCAGACTTCCTGGCCGGCCAGCTCAAAGACGCAAAGCAGAACCTTGAAGAGCAGGAAGCAAAAGTAAGCGCCTTTAAAATGCGTCACCTGGGTGAAATGCCCGAGCAACAGGCGGCAAACTTGCAAGCGCTTTCGCAGTTGCAAGGACAGTTCCAGGCCAACGCGGACACGCTGAATCGCCTGGAAGTGGAACGTACGCTGCTTTCCCGCGGGATGGACCCTTCCGCATCGCCCACAGCGCAGGTTCAAGCGCCCCCGATGACCGAACGCTCCAGGCTTGAAGGTGAGAGACGTGATCTGCGCAACCAGCTGCGTACTTTGCAAAGCCGTTACACCAGCGCCCATCCGGAAGTGGTGGACGCCGCGGCTCGCCTGAAGCGCGTGGAAGATCAGTTGAAAGTCCTGCCTCCTGATCCGCCTGTCACGGCGGAATCGCAGGACAATAGTGCGGTGACAGTGCGACTGCAACTGCTGGATCGCGAAGCCAAGCGTCTGGGAGAAGAGCAAAAACGCATCAGCGCTCAGATGGGTGTCTATCGTGCCAAGGTTGATGCGGTCCCGGTGCGCGAGCAGGAAATGGCTGAGTTGAATCGCAACTACAGCGTTTCCAAAGATCACTATCAATCTCTGCTGGATAAAACCTTCTCCGCTGGGATGGCAGCCGATCTGGAGCGAAAGCAGCAGTCGGAACATTTCACCATTCTGGATTCTGCTCTGGTGCCGGAAAAGCCGTTTAAGCCGAACCGTCGCGCCATGTTGATGGCCGCATTCCTGGGAGCGCTGTTCGCATCCCTTGGGCTCGCCTACGTCAAAGACACGTTGGATGGCAGCCTGAAAGTGGAAACCGAGTTGCGCGGCGTGCTCCCGGCTGGCGTTCCCATACTCACGGTTGTCCCGCAGTTGCAAGGCACAGCCGATCGTCGGCGGGCACTCACGTTTGCCGTCGTTGTGGGGCTGGTTTCGCTGGTTGGATGCCTTCTGGAAGTGGGGCTGTATTTGAAGCTGCGCCCCATCTTATGATTCATGAAAACACAGGAACAGCATCTTGCTAGCAGAAACCGAAGCCTCCGGATTGGCGAAGGGATTCCCAGGTCGTAATTTCTATGAGCTCACTGAAAACACTTTACCGGCATTCGTCGCATTATCTAGGTGGACGGATCGCGGTGATGCTCCTGGGATTTATTTCCTTTCCGGTGTTCACACGGGTATTTTCAGTTGCCGACTACGGCACCATGAGCCTGATCACGAACACCGTGCTGCTGCTCACGGTGCTTTCCAAGTTCGGGTTCCAGCATGCGGTGCAGCGCTACTATCCGGAGTGCGCCGGCTCGCCTGATCCCAACGCACTGCAACGTTATTACTCGACGTTGTTTTATGGCTCCGCTCTAATGGCCCTGGGCTTGGTGCTGGCTTTTGTGGTTTCAATATTTTTCGGCGCCGGCGATTTTCTTGGCATTGGCGCTACGGGCGCTTTGCTGCTTGCCTGCACTCTGGTCATGATTCGCGCATTACGCTCCATGCAGATGAACCTGATGCAGATGGAGAACAAGACCAGATTGTTCAATGGCATGGACATCCTGCAAAAAGCAGCGACGATTGCTGTTATCTGCCTTCTCCTTTTCTTTTGGCAGAGAAGCGTCTTTGCTTTTTTCCTGGGCATGGTTGCCGTTGAGGCTGTGGTGCTGCTGCAATACATGCCGGTATTGTCACGGCGCAAGCTGCTCTCACCCAGCATGTTTAGCGGCGACTTCTTTCGTTCCGCTTTGGCATTTTCATTCCCTCTGATGGCTGCTGAGATTTCCTGGGTGGTGCTCGATTCCGGAGACCGCTTCTTTGTGCAGCATTATTTGGGAGCACAGGCTTTGGGGTTCTATGCCGCGGCTTATGGCATCGCGATTTATTTGCAAGACGTACTCATGGCCCCGCTGCAACTGGCGCTATTTCCCATCTGCATGAAGGTCTGGGCCGCCGAAGGCAAGAAGGCAACGCAGGAATTCCTGAGTCGCAGTCTGGACCAGTTCGTCCTGGTGGCGGTTGGCGTGGTGTGTATTGCCATTGTGACTTCACGCGACGCCATCGTGCTGCTGGCCTCCAGAAAATTTCAGGAGGCGCACACTCTTCTGCCGTTTCTGGTGATCGGGCTGGTGCTCTCCGCCGTGACGATTTATTTCCGGCCGGGACTGCTGATCCACAAACGCGCTTCCAAGATTGCCATGGCAACGCTGTACGCCAGCATCTTGAATATCGTGATGAACATCGTGCTGTTGCCCAGAGTCGGACTGATTGGCGCAGCCGTCGCCACCATGGTGAGTTACGCCGGCATTGTTCTCTTCCTGGCCTACGAATCCATGAAAGTGCTGCCTTTCAAGTTGGAGCTCATGGCGTTTGCGCGATATGCGATCACCGGCGCGGCCGTTGCCTGGCTGGCTACGCAGATTCGGATTGAATCGCCGTTGCTGAGTGCCGTGGCGAAGGCAAGTTTTACCGTCGTGCTGTACACCGGGGTCCTGTGTCTTACCGATGTACGCGTGCGCAAGCTTGTAGGCAATGCCTGGACGCTCGTAACCGCGTGGGGCCGGGAGCCTAGCCCGCAGGTGCTTGAGACCATGCCGGCCGTAGCTGAGAAAAAAATGGCTGTGAACCAGTGAACGCCCAAGGTGAGAGTCGGACATAAGTAATGCATTTTGGACTTGAACAATACGTACCGTTGGCGCTTTATCTGGGCGCTGTTGTGGCGTTCCTGCTGTCACTATTCTGGCGGCCACAGGCGGGCCTGTATTTTCTGATTCCATTGCTCCCGTTGCAGACCATTCGCTACCGGATTATGGATCTTCCTGCGGGCAACAAGTTGGTTGACCTGCTTTTGCTGGGCGTGATCGTGGGGGCGCTTTTCCGCGGTGGCTATCGTTTTACCAAGACGCCGATGAATAAGATCCTGATTCTCTTCGGCATATTCTGCTACGTGGAATTGTGGCGCGGAGCGTTTTTCCTGAATTCCGCGCTGCCGTGGTCGATCAGCGATCCTCGTTTTTCCAACTGGAAAAACTACATGGTCATGTTCGTCCTCTTTGTTGTGGCTGCGACCGTGATCAAGGACGTAAAGCAAATCAAGATCGTCCTTGTGCTCATGTGTCTTTCCGTTCTGGCCGTGGACAAGGGTTTTTATAGCACCATGAGTGAACGGGACACCTCACACTTCTCTTACGAAGTACGCGATGGCGGTCCTCTGGGCTACGCCGGCGAAAATGGGCTTGCTGTATTTGAAGCTGAGTTCATCCTCTTTCTTCTGGGCCTGAATGCCTTTCAAGAGCGCAAGTCTTTCAAGTTGGCTACCTGGGCGCTAGTGGCCTTCTGTATCTACTGTGTGCTGTTTTCATTCTCACGAGAAGCCTATGCCGGTCTTTTGGTGGGATTGTTGTTTTTGGGCTTGGTGAAGCAGCGACTTGTGCTGATTGGACTGGTTGCTTTCTTGCTGAGCTGGCAGGTGCTGGTTCCAACTTCCGTTAAAGAACGCGTGCAGATGACCTATGACAAGAACGAACAGCAACTTGATGACTCGGCCCAGGACCGTGTGACTCTCTGGAATGACGCCATGAACCTGTTCCGCCAAAACCCGGCGCTCGGAGCGGGCTTTGATACTTACAGGTGGCAGCATCGGGTTGGTATTTACACTGATACTCACAACTACTACTTAAAAGTCCTGGTTGAAACCGGCGTCGTCGGCTTGCTGTTGTTTCTTTTCGTTCTGGCCAAGGCCATGCGCCTGGGGATGGGGCTCTTCAACAGCGCCAAGGAGCCATTTTTGAAGTCATTGGGGTTGGGCTTTGCCTTGCTGATGGTCTGTGTTTTTGTGGTCAATCTTTTTGGCGATCGCTGGCTCTACATTGAGGTGAATGGGTTCCTGTGGGTCTTACTAGCCTGCGTGGTGCGCGGACAGATCATTGAGAAAGAGAGCCAGGCGCAAACCAGCGAAGTTAAGGAGCCCGCTTTCAATGCTTACTCGCAGTTCGATGAGGAAGAAGAACCCGTTTTCGTATAAGCATGCCAGCGAAGAAACATTCAGCTCGGCTGTTGCGTTGAAAGGGAAGACAGAAGTTTATGTGTGGAATCTTTGGACAAATCGGTAATTCGCCGGCGGACGAAAAATGTGGCTTGGAGCTTCGTCACCGTGGTCCTGACGACGGCGGACTGAAGTATTTTGTAGTGCCCGAGCTTTCTCTGTGGGTGAGCCTCCAGCACCGCAGGCTTTCCATTATCGATCTGTCGTCGGCCGGGCATCAGCCGATGTGCAATGAGGACGAATCGGTATGGATCACATTTAACGGCGAGATCTATAACTTTGCCGATCTGCGCGCCCAGCTTGTTGCCGCCGGGCACAAGTTTCGTTCCCAGACCGACACGGAAGTCATTCTGCACGGATATGAGCAGTGGGGTGATGACGTTGTCCGCAGGCTGCGCGGCATGTTTGCATTTTCCTTATGGGACCAACGCCGGCGCCGCATGTTGCTGGCGACCGATCACCTGGGCAAGAAGCCCTTGTTCTACGCGCATGACGGCCAAAAGTTCACCTTTGCGTCGGAGATCAAAGCTCTCCTCAAAGCTGGTATTCCGACGGAACTCGATCCGGTAGCTCTGCACGATTATCTGACCTATCTCTACTTCCCCTATCCCTCGACCGCATTCAAGCACGTGCGCAAGATGGGCCCCGGTTGTGCCATGGAGATTCAGGTCCAGCCGGACGGCGAACTGAAGAAACGCGAGTGGAAGTATTGGGACGCGGCTGAGACCGTGGGCTCGACAATGCACATGTCCGAAGACGACATGATCGACCAGGCGCGCGAGCTGATGGAAGAAGCCGTCAAACTGCGGCTCATCAGTGATGTTCCCCTCGGACTCTTTCTGAGCGGCGGCCTTGATTCCAGCGCGATTACCGCGTTTGCTTCCCGGAACAGCGCGGAGAAGGTGAAGACTTTCACCATCGGGTTTCCTGGCAGCAAGTTCTACGATGAGCTGCCGACGGCGAATCTGGTAGCGCAGAAATTTGGCACCGACCATCACGTTTTGCAGGCAGACGAGGCTTGTGCCAACTACATGACCAAAGTGGTCCGCCATTTTGACGAGCCTTTTGGTAATCCAACGGCAATTCTCCAGTACATCATTACTAAGCTCATGCGGAAGCATGTAACCGTGGCGATCTCAGGGGATGGCGGCGATGAATTGTTCGGTGGATACGTGCGTTATGCCGGGGCGGCGATGGCCCGGCAGTATCGCCGGTTGCCGCAATTCATTACCAAGGGATTGATTGCCCGCCTCTCCTCGCGCATGCATGATGCCACCGACGGCCGTCATGGCTTTCGTCGCGTGCGGGAATTTGCCCAGTCGGCATGGCAAGCCGAAGAAGATATGTATATCAACTGGGTCGGCTACTTTTCTGAAGCCGAGAAGAGAGAAATGTATACGCCGAGCTTCGCCGCCTCGGTGGGTGGCCGCGACTCGGGTGATTTCCTACGCCAGTTCTTCCGCCGTGGCGCGCAATTGGAGCCATTGAGCCGGTTGGGCTATGTGGATTCGGCTTCTTTCCTGTGCTGTAACTGCCTGGAATACGGAGACCGCATGTCGATGGCGAATTCGCTCGAAGTGCGCGCACCGTTTACCGACTACAGGCTGGTGGAATTTGCTATGCGTGTGCCGGAGCGTATGAAAGTGCGGAACATGACCACCAAGTGGATCACCCGCCAAGCCATGCGTGATGCGCTGCCGAAAGAAGTCCTGACGAAGAAAAAGATGGGCTTTAATCCTCCGCTGCCGCAGTGGCTCAACGGCGAGTTGAAACCGGTCATACAGCAGTTGCTATCTCCGGAAGCTGTGGAGAGGCGTGGAATCTTCCGTCCCGATGCTGTGCAATCGCTTCTCCGCGAGCATGAGGAAAACAAGCGTGACAATGGACTGAAGATCTGGTCGCTGCTGATGATCGAGGTCTGGCAGCGCATGTATTTTGACAAGCAATCGGAAGAGTCCGTCCTTGAATCGGCGATGGGGAACAGCAAACTGCCCACCGGCTTCGTGGGCGATGGTTCTTCGCGGCAAAGAGTTGAAGCAGCTTGCATTCAATAGGAGTTCAGCCCAGCGGCATGACAGCTTTCACACAATACGCAAGCACTACGACCGGCGCAGCGCAAATCATTTTGTGGCTGGCGGCGTTGGTGCTGTTCTACGTCTATGCCGGATACCCGCTGTTGCTGGCCCTGATTGGACTCTTTGTCCGGAGACGGCGTCTTGAGCCGGGGTTTCATCCGCAGATCTCAATATTAATTGCCGCTTATAACGAAGAAGAAGCCATTGAGCGGAAGATACGCCAGACCCTGGCGCTGGAATATCCGCCGGAAAAGCTTGAGGTCATCGTGTTGTCGGATTGCTCCACTGATCGCACGGACGAAATCGTAATGGCCTTCCCTGACAGCCGCGTACGGCTTCTACGCATGCCGGAGCGCGGCGGAAAAACTTATGCTCAGAACCAGGGTGTGAGGCATGCGCAAGGCGAGATCATCGTCTTCTCTGATGCCACGGCTATTTATCACCAGAAAGCTTTGCTGTATCTGGCCTGCAATTACCAGGATCCAACCATCGGCGCGGTCAGTGGCAGGTATCAATACTTTGATCCTGGCGATCAATCGCCAACCGGGCTGGGCAGCGTTGCATTCTGGAATTACGAAAACATGGTCAAGAAGCTTCAGTCGCGGGTGCGCACCATCACCGGTTGTTGTGGGTGCATCTATTCCGTGCGCAAGTCGGCTTACACCGATTTGGCCGGCGATGTCATTAGCGATCTCGTCCAACCGCTCTGGGTGATTCAAAAAGGTCACACCGTAGTGTTTGAGGACCGCGCGCTTGCTTATGAAGAAACCACGCAGTCTACGGCGGAGGAATTTTCCATGCGCGTGCGCGTGGTCACGCGTGCCATGCGTGGACTGCTCAGCGTTTCCAGCCTGCTCAAGCCGTGGAAATTTGCTTGGGTGGCGTTCCAGCTTTGGTCGCACAAGGTGTTGCGCTGGATGGTGCCGCTGTTTCTGATCGTCTTGCTGGCTGCCAATCTTATGCTGCTGGATTCGCCTCTATACCGGTTTACCCTGGCCGCACAGTTGTTTTTCTATGCCGCCGCGCTATTTAACATGCTGCTCCCGCTCCATCGCAGATGGAAGCCGCTGGGGTTGCCGCTTTTCTTCTGCACACTCAATGCCGCCGCGCTGGTCAGCATGGTGGAGATCTGCCGTGGCCGCAAATACGTTACGTGGCAGACGGTGAGGGCCCGCCGATGAAGATCGAATTCCTCACGCAGGAAGATTCGCTCTATATATTGCCGTTCTTCGAAGAATTTCTGCGCCACTATCCTACGGAGTTTGAAATCACGAGAATCTCCTGTTGTCGCGCCATGGGCAAAAGATCCAGGTTCCAATTGCTGCGGGAATTAATGTGGCTTTATGGAATACCAGGACTGATCAAGCTGCTGGTTCAGGCAAGCGTGGCGAAGGCATTGGCCGTCTTCCCGAGGGGCCGCTCTGCTTCACGTTTCTATTCGATTGCACAACTGGCGAAAGCCTACGGCATCCCCTGCGAGCGCGTTGCGAATCCAAACGAAGCAGAGTTTACCCAGGGACTACAGGAGCGCTCACCGGATTTGCTTGTCTCGGTGGCGTGCCCGTACATTCTGAAGGACAAGGTCCTGGCCGTTCCTCCGCGTGGATGCATTAATATTCATCATGCTCCTTTGCCGCGCTACAAGGGCATGATGCCAACGTTCTGGCAGTTGTATCACGGAGAAGCTCAGCTGGGAGTTACCATACATTACATGGTCCCCAAAGTGGACGAAGGTGATGCGTTGCTGCAAGAGTCTTTGCCGGTAACACCGGGAGAGTCATTGCACAATCTGATCCGCCGATGCAAGCGACATGGAGCGCATTGCATGGCCAGAGTGCTGCGCAGCCTGGAGTCAAACTCCGCGGTGCCTCTGCCTATGGACCATGGCAAGGGAAGCTACTTTACATTTCCGCGGCGCGACGAAGCTTTGGAGTTCCGGCGCCGCGGCTTACGCGTTATTTAATGACGGTTGAAATAATGACGGTGGATATGCCAACAGGCCCTTTCATAAGACCGACGGTACGTGCCCGGGGCAAAGTATTCTGGGCCAGGTTCCTTCGCGCCGTGGGCGTGTTGCGCGTTTCCAGGAAATGGGTGCAACGGCAGGGCGCTGTTGTACTCACGTTTCACCGTATATTGACGGACGAAGAATTAGAATTGACGGCTTCACTCCCGGGAATGATCGTGCGGTGTGAGACGTTTGACGGCTTCCTGAAATACGCGGTCGAGACATGCCAGTTCGTCCAGTTACCCGTAGAGCCTGAATGGAAACAGAATCAAAGGTTGAAGGTGGCCATCACTTTTGATGATGGCTGGTTGGACAATGCCAGCAGCGCTTGTCCCATTGCGCAAAAACACCAGGCTCCCATGGCGATTTTCGTTGTGCCAGAGAGGACTGGAACAGTTTTACCTTTCTGGCCGGAGCGGGCGGCGTCAGCGCTGGACCGGCAGATGTCGGCGGCAGACCGCGCCCAGAACCGGAACTACGTTGAGCAGACGATTGAGAGATTAAAAGGACTCTCCGCGCAGGAGCGAAAACGCCGCATTGATGAGATGACATCGTCCGGGGGCGTACTCCATTCCACCGCACTGGTGGACCAGACCATGACTTGGGAACAGATTGCCGAACTGCACAACAGCGGAGTGACCTTCGGCTCACATACCAGCACACATGAGATTCTTACCGGCATTCCTCCGGCGCAGGCCCAGGATGAAATTTCTTTGTCGCGGGAACTCATTGAGCAGCGCCTTGACACACCGTGCTCTATATTTTCTTATCCGAATGGTGACTTTTCTCCCATGGTCCGCGAACTGGTGGCCAGAGCCGGATACAAGTTCGCCTTCCTCAATCAGGACCCCGGTGTATGGACGCCACGGTCTGATCCTTATCTGATTCCGCGCGTCAATGTCTGCGAGTACCACCTGGTGGATGACAAGGGAAAATTTTCACCGCTGATGTTTGATTATGCCGTCGTCTGGAACGCAGCCAAGGGGCTCTTGGCCGAAAAGCGTGCGGGGTTTCTACGGAGGCTGCGCAGCAAATTTCACGGTTGGTCGGTTAAATTTCATCTGCAATCCGCGGAAAAAAGCCACGTGGAAAAATCATCGTTGTAGTGAAGTCGAGAAAACGAGCGGAAAAACCCAAGCGGTCTAGCGTGCCTTTTCTCTTTGCGCCAGCAGATCGCTGTATACGCCGATCAACTTCTTGATCATGGTTTCCGCGCTGAATCTTGCATGCACGTCTGCCCGGGCCGCTTCTCCGATCTGCGACGCGCGTTCGGAGTTACGCAGCAGAAAGAGTATCCGCTCAGCGGCGGCCTGATCGTCCTCCGTTGGCACCAGAAAGCCGTTCTTGCCGTCGGTAATGGCTTCAGGATTGCCGCCGACTCTCGTGACCACCGCGGGAACCCCGCATGCCATGGCCTCCAGCAAAGCGTTGCAGAAGCCTTCACTGCGTGAAAGCAGACAAAAGGCGCTGCTCATCTTAAGCAGAGGGACCGGATCTTCAACAAAGCCAAGAAGCTTGATGTTCTTTTCGAGTCCGAGCAACTGCACCTGTGCCTGCACTTCCTGGGAGTAATCGCGCTCGTACAGGCTGCCGGCAATGAGAAATACGGCGCCAGGGAGTTCCCGGCAAACACGCTGCGCCGTGCGCACCAGAACGTCAATGCCTTTGATCCGCCGCACGTTAGCAACACAAGTAATAATGTGTGGGGCGTTCGCCCATTCCTCGGCGGCAAACTTGCCTGCTTGCGGAAGGGCAGTTGCCATGTGCTGGAGATCAACGCCGTTGTAGACAACTTCAACTTTTCGCGGATCAATCCGGTCTTTATCAATGCAAAATCTTTTCACCTCTTCTGAGACAGCAAGCACACGGTCAGAAATGCGGTTTACCAGGCGGTAGGCAAGCGCATGCTTGGAGGACCGCAAGATTCCCATATCGCGCCGCGAAGAGAGGAGCATGGCGCCGCTCAGTTTGGCAATGAAACCTCCCCAGAGATTGGAGGTTTCAAAATAAGTTTGCACAATGTCGACTTTTTCTTTGCGGATCAATTTCCTGAGCCGACGCGCAGCTTTCAGGGCGTCCAGATGGTAGACGCGCCGCCAGCGGAAGAGGTGCACCGGCACGGAGATTTGTTTTTGAATTTCTGGATCGATGCGAAACGTGGCCACGGAACACCGGACAAGTTCAGGCGGTATGAGTTCAACCACCTTGAGCAGGTTTCCTTCTCCGCCACCCCGCGCCATCAGATGGTCAATCAGAAACAGTACGTGCGGCCGTTTTTTTACGATATCGAACGCACGGGCCTCCTGCGCAGCGGGAAGAGCTTGTGTTGGCGCGATCTGAGAAGAATGCCAAACCTGAGATGAAAAGTCTTGCATACAGTTGGTTTCGGTCATGGAGCCACCTTTTGGCGGCTAAGTTCGACCCTACCTAGTACGTGCAATTGACACGCCATCAATCTGCAATCGTGTCGTGTCTGCGGCTTTCCTGATATCCGCCTATTATCTTTTATTTTCAGTAGGTTAAATCCTGACAGCCATATGTTTCCCGATTTTTCCGCGGGCTTACTGACGATGAAAATGAGGATAAATCCCTGCAAGTCCTTGCATATGTGCTCAAGGATTTCCCTGTATCTAGTTGGCGGCACGTGGGTTCTTTTGGCATGCATCGTGCACAGAAGAGAGGAGACGGCAAAAGCAGGGCGCGACCGATTCCACGAGGCTACAGAATACAACCGTTGACAGCTGTGGCCGGCTTCAGTGCATTCGGATTTGTTGGATGGGACCATAAATGAAAAAAATTGTTTATTTCGTAGTTGGCGGAATCCTCTTATTTATTGTCTGCGGAAATGCGCTGGCAGAGACGCTCGAACTCCATGATGTGAAACGCATCTTAACTTTCCCCGAAGCTGGAGGCCTGATCGTCTTAGGCTCGCTCCTGATTACTGGAGCAACATTCCTGCGTCGCAGACATGCCACGCGAGGCCAGTAAGAAATCAAAATACTCCAAACCGCCTTACCACCCCAGTAACAAAGCCCTCCTCAAGGAGGGCTTTATTGTTTTGGAGCAGATGATTCATTTTAAAGCTCTAGCTGCCACTGGCTTTGGCCGTGGCGGTGTAACGATAGTACCCCTTCTCCAGGGCTTCTTCCGCGGCATTGAACACCACGCCCGCCAGCTTTCTGGGATCAACCTGGCCCAGCACTTTTGCCAGGGCCTCGCGGGCTGTTTTTCTGGCTCGCACCACCACCAGCACACTCTCACACGGCGCGGTGATCAGGTCAAAGTCGGCAAGATTGAGTACCGGAGGAGAATCCACAATCACCATGCGGAAAGTTTCTGACGCCCATCCGATGAACTCCTTCCAAGGCGCGGAAAAAAGCTCAGAAGGTGAGCCAATCATTTCCCCTGCGGGCAACACATATAGATTGGGAACGTCTGTGCGCAGCACAGCGGATTGATAAGGACAGTTTTCTTCAAGGACTTTGGCCAAGCCCGGTGATTTGGGATCGCCCATGAGCCGGGAGAGCCCTCTGGATCGCAGGTCAGCATCCACCAGCAGCACGGGCCAATGTTGAATATTGGCATAGCACAGGGCCAGGTTAAAGGAAGTCAGGGTCTTTCCTTCGCCTTGAGCGCCGCTGCTCACCACCAGAGACCGGGTGCCGCTCTTGGTCTGCTGTTTCACCAGCCGGGTCCGCAGTGTGCGGTAGGCTTCCACCGCCGCCTGCATGGCCGGATTGTATTGCGAAACCAAAAACGATTTCTCCTCCGTGCGGGGCAAGCGCATGCTGGGACACTTTTCCAGCCGGCGAGCCACAACGTCCGCGGCAACTTCGTGCGAATTTTTCAGCGGCTGGAGCAGATGTTTCAGGTCCATCTCCGTGGAGTGCGCATGGCTGGAGCCGTTGCCTTCCAGGTTTTGCTTGAGTGCGCCCACCAGTTGCTGGATGTCAATGTTCGCGGTGGCAGGGACGGGGTTCACGTTCTGCACCGTGCGGGTATCATTGAAAAATTTGCTCATGCCGTCTTGGTCCTCTTCTGGGTATCCAAAGTTGTTGTTCGCCGTCTATGCCGCTGGCGACTTGGTTGCCGTTTCCATTGGCTCGGCGGGAAGATGCAGGAAACTCAACTCTTCCGCTCCTTCCGTCACCAGGTCCGCTTCTATTTTCTTTGCCTGCCGGCGCTGGCCGAGAGCAAGCGTGTGGTCGCATACAGAATTGATCAACCGGGGGACGCCGTTGGTCTGCCGAAAAATTTCTTCCAGCGCGCCTGTGGAGAATGGGTTCTCTCCGCGCAATCCGGCAATGTGCAGCCGCTCCGCGATGTAGGCGCGGGTTTCCACCAGAGTCAATGCGCGTAATTTGGTGACCACGGAGATGCGTTGCTTCAAAGCTGAGAGTTCAGGCTTCATCAGTAAGGGAAGCAACTCAGGCTGGCCGCAGAGAATGACCTGAAGGACATTCTCTGGATAGTTGTCCAGATTCAGCAGCAAGCGGATCTCTTCAATGAGCGCCGGCGAGAGCAAGTGGGCTTCATCAATGATCAACACCACGGAGCCGTTTCTCTTATGCGACGCCAGCAACAGATCATGCAAGGCACGCAGCCGGGCGGGCTTGGTGGTGGCTGGAGACTGAATTTCCAGTTCATCGAACAGAGCTTCGAACAGCTCTTCATGCGTCAGCGTGGGGTTGACCACAAATGCGGAACGTAGCGGACGTTGCTGCGAGGACTCATGCGACAAAATATGTTGCAAGCAATAAAGCAACGTGGTCTTGCCGGTCCCGATGGGGCCTACGGAAATTTGCAAACCCTTGCGGCCAGCCACCCCTTCCACCATGGCGCGCAGGGTGTTGCGATGAGGTTCCGCAAGATGTAGAAACCTTGGATCAGGTGTGAGTCGGAATGGTTCCTGTTTTAAGCCGTAAAAAGCCGAATACATTATATGACCCTTCCACTGGGGGACTGTGGCACGCACACTTTTCACGCGTGATCCGTCTACCATTACGGCAAGTCTTGTTCCAAATGCCATGACCTAAAACCATTACAAATCAATAGCTTAGATGGAAATCAGGGCATTCTGCCCGATTTGCAGAGGCGTCATGTGCAACAGATTGCATATATTGCGCCTTGAATTTCCTTTTTGCCGCCACGAGGGCGGTTCTGGGTAGTTCGCGTTCCGGTAGGCTTCCATCGGCATGTACGGCGGTGAACCGTGGGCTGCTCTGAGTGGCCTGTAAGTATGAAACCAGAAAAGTTGTGGTACAGGCACACTCTTGCCTATGCGAAACATTCTTCTGAGGTACGCGCAGGCAGGAGTGCCTGCGCCACACAATACAGTTTACGGCAATATTGAAAATACTTTCGGTTCTTTGTTCGCCCGCGATGTGTGAGAGCTCAAGCAGCCCAAGGAATACAAGTAAGCGTTTACGCTAAGGTCTGAAGGCAAAACTTCGTGTCCCTTACGCAGCCTGGGATTGCCAGCTTGCGCAGGGACACGAAGATTGGTGACAAGAGCACCACGCCGTAGCGCCCGTTTTTAGCGCTCCTGGCCCCACTTGTCGGACGTGACAATGCTGCCGTCCACCGCATTGATGATCAGCTTGATGATTGTATCTTTTGTTCCGTTCTGCTGAAGGATCACGACGATGTAGGTCGGATTGTCCTCCTCGCCGATCAACCTTGCTTCCGTGACCATTCCTGGGCTATCGTGCAGCGCGGTCTGGATGGCCTGGTCCATGGTGATTTTTGTGTGCTGGGCCAACCGTATCTGGCGTATCTCGTGTCTCACCTCCTCGACGCGTTCCTGTTTTCTGCGCGCCAGCATTTCCTGTTCCGAAATCTGCTCCTCAACTTCACTGTGCACGGCGATCTTGACATATTCGTGCCGTTCCGCAGCCGAGCCTTGGTCTTGTCCTGCTGCGTACGCGTAGCCTTTGTTGTTCAACGCTACGGTTCCATCGTTTTCGGCACCAGTGCCAGGAGCTGCGTTGCCTTTAAAGACGAAAGTTTTGTACTGTCCCTTGTCTTCCACGTATGCGGCAGGCTCCGTGGTGTTCTTGAGGATGTACGCCTTGTACTGACCCTGAGGGCCGATAGCAGCAATTTTCATCCGGTGCCCGTCGGTAGTGATCACGTCCCCTACTTTAGGTGGATAGTCCGTAGTTACGGTCATCTCTCCATCCTTGGTCAGCAGCGTAATTTTTTCCGGGGCCGCTTTCTGAACTTCGGTGGACTGCGATACCGGCACTATTTTCGCGACCTGACCGGTGGCCGCGACCGTTGCGGGCTGGTGGATGGCAACGTGCACCGTGAACTGCGCTGCCGCGATGCACGGGACCACAAACAACAATGCTGCCACGAGCAGCAGCGCGTTCCGACGCCGCAATCTCGCTGGTGAATATTTCAAGATACTCATGATGCGTTCCTCCAATATGTCTGCGTCGGCAATGCCGACCGTGATTGTTGCGGCAGGACGTCCAAACGGGAGGGCGGCACCAGCCAGTTGTACAAGCGATTGCGCATAAATACGCGGTTCCAACAGTCGTTCCGTCACGATTTCATCACAGCACAACTCGCGCGTTTGCCGGATACGGCGCATTACAAGCCTTATCGCGGGATGAAACCACAACGGCAATGAAATGAATTCATAGACCAGGTTCAACAGGTAATCGCGGCGGGCGATGTGCGCTGCCTCATGGCCCAGCGCCGAAGTCAGCAAGTGGACGTCGCCCTCCTGGAACAGTTGCTCCGGCAAGATAAGGACAGGCTGTATCGCTCCGGCAGTTGCCGGCACGATCGCCGTCGCCGATGACAATAAGGACACATTGCCGATGCCGAGCACGCTCTTGCAACGCGCAAGCGCCTGGGTCATTGGCCATGGCAAGTCGACCACACAAGCTGATCGGAGTAAGCTGCGCGTTCGTCCCCAGGCTTTGAGCAATGTGCCGATGCGATACAGCAACAAGAGGCCGTAGAATGCAACAAGGGTCAACGCAATCGGCTTGCGCAATGCGACGAGCGGCACGACGATCGAAGATAGTGAGGTTCCGTGTGAAGTTCGCGGCGCGACGATTGCGTGCTCGTTTAGTGGCTTTGCCGCCGTGAGTTCGTGCGATGAATTCTCATCGAGGTCAACGGAAGGAGAGGGAGAGAATGATGCGGTTGCGGGCGAGACCCGGAGCGCAGAACTCAGAGAAAGCGCGACGCAGGCCACTAAAGCTCCCACCCACAGTACATGCCGATAGCGCGCCGCCGACTTCCGCAACATACGATCGCTTACCGAGACAAGCAGCGCAACCAACGCCGCTTGCCATGTGGCATTGACCAGGAAGAGCAGTATCGCTTCGCTAATTTTTGTCATCGCCGTCCTCCCGCACCAGCTTCCGCAGGCGATCCAGTTTCTTCGGCGTGAGCTGCCGGGCTTCAAGCAGGCTCATGACCAGGCTCTCGGCTGAGCCGCCGAACAGCCGTTCCACCATGTCACTCAAGGCATGGCGTGCCACCTGGCTCTGGCTGACGACGGGCGTGTAAAAGTAGGCCCGGTCGCGCTTGGCCCGTTTTACTTTGCCTTTGCCGTGCAGGATGTTGAGCATTGTCTGCACCGTGGTGTAGGCCAACTCGCGCGGCAATGCTTGTTGTACGGCCTGTACGTTGGCGTCACCCAAGCGCCATAAGACATTCATGATGTCCAGTTCCAGCGGCGTCAATTGTCCGGCTTTCGCGTGTGCCATCGTGTACTCCTATCTAATTAGGAGATTAGACGCCGGCATCTTAAATTTGTCAACTAAGAACTTAGGAGTTCGACTGGGAAGATAGCGGCGGGCCCAAGCACATGCCGTGGAGACCGGGCAGAACGGCGGAGAACGAAAAGTGCTTATTTTCTAAATGACAATCGGAAGAGAAAACGTTTGTGGACCTGTCACTGAATACCAGAAGCCGCTGAAGGCACCTCATCACCACAACTCACGTCTTTGCGATGCGCGAGGTAGCGCGTCAGGCCCGCGATGGCGGAACGTATTTGCCTGCACACTCTTCCGGTCTCTTTTTCATCTGAAACATAGGGATCGGCGATGGTGAGCGTTTCTGGCTGGACGAAGAGCCCTAGCATCGTGGTTTGTAGCAGAGCTTCGGAGAAAATGCTCTTCAGACAGTGGATGTTGTCCATATCCATTGCCAGTATCAGGTCGGCCCCGAGTAGTTGCTCTCTGGTGACCCGGCTGGAGCGATGCTGGGAGAGGTCGACGCCGAAAGATCTGGCCATGCGCGTTATCTTCTCGGGAGAGCTTCTTCCGGTGCGTTCGTCAAAGCCAGCTGATTCGATGGTCACGCCGGGCAATTGCTGTTCCGCCAGCTTTGCCGCCAGTGGGCTACGGCAGATGTTCCCGGCACACAGAAAAACAATCTTGCGTACAGGCCCTGCCGCCTGGAGCCTGCTGAGCAGTGCGCGATGATGGCGCTGCAGTTGCCGTCTGGCTTGCCACTGCTTGACCCTGCGGGTCACGGGCCGGAACTGGTCGCCTAGCGTAAGCGCAAGTGTGCGACGCGTGATGCCGAGATCGTGCCAGTCAAAATGGTCCCAACTTTCCCGGCCAGTCAGCGGCCGCAGCAACTCGACAAAAGCAAAGGACCGTGGCTTGGTGAGCAGGAATGGATCTTGCGGGTCAGCGCGAAGATTCTCTTTCATCCATTCCATGTCCGTGCGCAGATCGCGCGTGTAATGCGAAATTTTGTAGCGCGGCTGCTCCGGGGCTTGCTGGCCGCGCGCCACTTGCAGCAATCCGAGAGGGAAGTCCACGCCCGCATCGATGGAGAGAGCCAGTGAGCCCCACAATCGTGGGTTGATTTCCATCAGCCAGTGCTGGCCGTTTGCGTCCATCTTGAATTCCACCATGGCCACACCATGCCATTGCAGAGCGGTGAGAAGCTTCTCACCGTCTTGCAGGAGCCGTGCCGGAGGCTTAATCGAACGCCGGTAAGAGCTTGCGCCGCCGGAGAGTGGGAACTCATGCGCACGCTCGTGAACAAAGTGCCAGACCTTGCGACCATGGTCGAAAAGGAATTCCGCTCCTACGCCTCGGCCAGAGATGTATTGTTGCTGAAGCACGGGCGTAAACCGTAGCCATTGCTGTAGCTGCTCCCGCCGCTGCGTTTCATTTCTTACTATGGCCACAGCCAGGGTACGCAATTCGCCTTCAACCATGATCTTGCTGCGCACAGGCTTGAGCACGAGGGGATAGCGATCTGCTTTGCCACTTTCTTCCACGGTGGATAGCAGCGTGCTCTGCGGTACCGGCAACCCCAGATCGGTGGCCAACTGCCACGTTTTCTGTTTATCCAATGCAACATCAAGGGACAGATTACTGGGAAGAACGGCCTTAACGCGGAGGGGGGCATTCTCATCCAACGATCGGAACCCCAGGAGCGAAGCTTCCGTCGCCGGCACAATCAATTCGTAGTTACGTTTTTTATCCAGAGCGCTTAACCAGGAATGGAAGTCAGCAGCCTTTGCCAACGAGGGTTGACGCAACTTTTTGCGGACGTAGCGAGAGTGCATCGCCAGGCAATCAGGTGACTCGGAGGCGAGATCTACGTCAAGGCCCGCTCGACCCAGGCTTTGCAGGGTTTCAAGGGCGGCTCGGCTGTGGCCATCAAGGACTAATACGGGCATTCCGCTCACGCTTCTTTACTCACGCTTCCGGGCGATGCAGCCGCCATGCTGTTAACGCCGCGCTTTCCGCGCTGGGAATTCGCGGCAGGCGGTGGGGATCAGTGTTGTCGCTGCGGCCAACCACGCCACTTTCCGTGGTTACCGCGGCGCGATAGATTGTTTTGACCGCCTGATAGACCCGCGCGTCGTAGGATCCATTCGGGTAACAGAAAAACTCGACCGCACGATTCAACCTCTGCTCCAGCAGACGGCGGCTTTCACGCAGTTCAAATTCAAGCTCGTCCGGGGTCAGCAGCGGCAGAATTGGATGGCTGAGCGTATGCGACCCGATGGTGATGAGTCCAGGATCGAGAGATCGCAGGTCTTCCCACGTCATCATGTCGTAGGCTTCACGCTGTGCGTCGGTCGGATTGAAGCTGGGAGTGGTCAAGTGGACTGCTTCTTCGGATTGCTGCCGTTTTGGCAAATCAAGGGTCTTCATCCACTCCACGATTTCCTCAACCGAGTCGCTGGGTGCCTGCAATTGCCAGGTGAGATCACGCAGACCTTGCTGCGGCAGCGTTTTGAGCCGGCTGCGGACCTCATGGTTCCATAGCCATTTGCCGCTTCCAATCAAATCCGGACATACAAAGAAAGTGGCAGGCACACTCAGCGCCCGCAGGATCGGATAGACAACAGTCAGATTATTCCGCAGGCCGTCATCAAAGGTAAGCACGATTTCATTGGAACTGGCGCCTGGGTTCCCAAAGCGGTTCATCACCGATTCCAGCGGCACAATCCTGAAGTGACGGGCCAGATATCGGAGTTGCGCTTCCAGGGCCGGGGCGCTTTCCGACGGGGTCCCGTGATACATGATGATCCGCGCACAGTTTTGCCGCTTCGCCATCACGGCCGAAAAGCCGGAATGGAACGAAAGCGAATGCCCGATTGACTTCAATTCAGAGGAAACTGGCAAAGCTGATGGCTCCAATCACGTTTTGCTGCGATGCCCACTGCTCTCGCGCTTAAACGCACAACTCCAAGCAAAAACAAGAGCAGTTCTTATGCCTTTTACCGGCGGAGAAAGAAGAGTGCAAACTGCCAAGCCTTCGTCGCTATTTAGCCAATTATTTACAGTGGGTTAGGGGCCTTTGCGAAGGACAAGGGATCTTCGCCGTAGTCTGCCAAAAGACAAGAACATTTCCCAGGATGTGCAACTCTTTTCACTGTCCTTGGGATGATCCCGGCTGAGCCCTTGCAAACCTATGTAAGTAAAAGGGTTCGCCAATAATTTCAACGGCATGAGCGTTGCAATCATACAGGAGTCGACTTTTGCGCATTTTCTCACTCTCCGCCAGACGCTTATTTTGTGGAGCTTATTTTGTGGATGAAGGCGCGCTGCTTGAAACGAGGAATCTTAGTGGAGAATCCGACCCGCGCTGGATCGCTTAAAACGGCGGCCCAGCACCAAACATCCCCACGCGCCCACATCCTTACTGTGGACGTGGAGGACTACTTTCAAGTTGAAGCTTTTGCTGGTTCTGTATCACGGGCCGCTTGGGACCAGTGGTCGTGTCGTGTGGTCGCCAACACCCAACGCGTGCTGGATCTCTTTGATGAGCATCAGGCTAAAGGCACGTTCTTTTTTCTGGGCTGGGTGGCGGAGCGTTTTCCGGAGCTGGTGCGTGAGGTTCACTCACGAGGACAAGAGCTTGCCTGCCACAGTTATTGGCACCGACCGATCTACCGCCTCACGCCTGACGAGTTTCGCCAGGATACCCGGCAGGCAAAACAAGTGATTGAGGACGCTGCGGGAACACAAGTCCTTGGCTACCGCGCGCCGAGCTGGTCGATCACCAAAAGCTGCTTGTGGGCGCTGGACATTCTCGCCGAAGAAGGCTTCGTTTACGATTCCAGCATCTATCCCATCCATCACGATCTCTACGGTGTGCCGGATGCACAGCGTTTTCCTTACACTCACACTTGCAGTGACGGATTGAAGCTCAAAGAGTTTCCTCCGGCAACACTGCGTTTCATGGGCACAAATTTTCCTGTGGCCGGCGGCGGTTACCTGCGCATCTTTCCTTCCGCCTACACACGGCTCGCATTCCGCACCTTTGAAAAACATGGCCAGCGTGTGGTGGTGTATCTGCATCCTTGGGAACTTGATCCGGAACAGCCACGAATCGCTGGGCCACTTAAATCACGTCTCCGTCATTACACCAACTTGCGCGGGATGATCGCCAATGTTGGCGCGGTGTTGCAACGGCACGAGTTCACACGCTTCTGCGATGTCCTTGCCGATGAGGTCCCAGAGAGTGAACCAAGCGCAACTGAAATTTCGCCAGCACGCACAGGCGAAAATCTAGAGAGCGCTTTGTGTCCTGCCGCTCACGCTTCTGTCCAGCACGCTAAAGGAAACAGCTGATGCGCGAGAAGCAGAGAAATAGCGCGGTCCTCGCGTATCACGAAGTGATGCCGGATTCCACGTATTCGTATTGCATCAGGTGCAGCGCGTTTCAGGAGCATCTGTATTTGTTACGCGAGCTTGCGCAGGGACAGTCCCAGACCCGCGCCCAGATAACGTTTGATGACGGAGAGCAGTCGCAATATCACAATGCAATTCCTTTGCTGGCGGAGCAGGGTATTCGAGCGACCTACTTTGTGACTCCGGGCCTGATTTCCACGGCCCGAAAATTCTTGAGCTGGAGCCAGTTAAGAGAACTTCACAATGCCGGACACTCCGTGCAGTCGCACGGGTGGTCGCATAAATTTCTGACCACGTGCGCCAAAGAAGAGTTGGCGCACGAGTTGAAGGCATCCAAGGAAGGCGTGGAACACAAGCTCGGGTGTGCGGTTGAAGAAATCTCAGTTCCCGGCGGAAGGTGGGACTCCCGCGTGATTGAAGCCTGCGGGCGCGCAGGGTATAAGCGCGTTTATGTTTCAGAGCCCTGGGTTGACACCGAGATTTGCGGTGTTGCCGTGCTGGGTCGCTTCATGGTCCGCCGGACCACAAGCCTGGAGGAGTTAAGAAAGATGGTGCAAAGGGACAAGCACGCGCTGCGGGCACTGAAGATGCGTTCCCAGGTGAAGAAGAATATTGTCAAGGTCATTGGAGACGGCTTGTACCACCGTCTTTGGTGCCGCCTGACGGGATACAACGAGTTTGAAGAAGCGCGCCAGCAGAGTACGTATTCCTAATTCTGTGCAACGTGAAGAAAAAATGCCGGTAAAAGTCTTACAACTGATCAGCAGCGGCGGCTATTACGGAGCTGAAAACATGCTGTTGAACCTGGCTACAAGCCAGGAGAAGGCCGGCTGCCGCAACAGTCTGCTGTTGTTCCATAACCTGCATCAACCCAACCTGGAACTCCATGAACGAGCGCAGTGCAGCGGCCTGAATGTAAGAATGGTGGACTGCAAAGGCAGAGCGGACTGGCACACCGTGCGGGAGATTCAGAAGTACATGCAGGAAGATTCGGTTGATCTTATTCATACACACGGTTACAAGGCCGATCTTTACGGATATATGGCGGCGCGATCTTCGGGGAAGCCTCTGGTGGCCACGTGCCACAACTGGATTGGCGGCACAGCGGCGCTTGAAATTTATAATCGTCTGGACCGCTTTGTTCTTAAGAGGTTTAATGCCATCGCCGCGGTTTCAGAGACGGTCGCAAATCGCTTGCGTATCTTTGGCATAGCACAAGCCAAGATCAAAACAATATCCAACGGTCTTCATGTAGAAAAATTTGAGGGATGCCCGCACGCCGTTCCTCCGTTATGCGAAGACACGAGCAGGGAAGACGGCGGCAGAAAAGTGATCGGCATGGTCGCGCGCCTGGACTTGCAAAAAGGATTTGAATATCTGCTCCGTGCGGTTCGTGATCTGCGCAAGATGTTTCCCGGCATCGTGCTGGTGATCGTGGGAGAAGGGCCTGATCGCAAAGCGATTGAGAGCATGGTGCAGGAGTACGGGTTGCAATCGAATGTTGTACTGGCCGGGCAGCGGAATGACATGCCCGGCGTTTACGCCGCCATGGACATCTTTGTTCTGCCGTCTCTGAATGAAGGGCTGCCTATGACGCTGCTGGAAGCCATGGCTTCCGCCAAGCCTGTGGTTACGACGCGCGTGGGAGCAATTCCCAGCGTTATTGCGGACGGAGAGAACGGCTTTCTGGTTGGACCACGGGACTCGGCAGGATTGAAGAATGCACTTTCCCGTCTGCTGGCGAACCCGGACCTCGGGCGGCGCTTGGGCGCACGGGCCCATGATTGGGTAAAGCTGCATTACACCGCGGAGGCAATGGCACAGAAGTACCGGCGGTTGTATGAAGAAGTGCTTGAAGAGCGGAAAAACTTAGCGACAACGCAAGCGCATCGCCTGAATAGAGACAGATCAAATGTTCGAACGGGGACCTTGTGAGCTCATCGGAACAAATCATAGTTGACGCGCGGCCGCAAATTCCCAATGCCATGCCTGTTGTGACTGTGTCGATTATCATTCCTGCGTTGAATGAGGAGCGCGTGATTGCGCGTTGCCTGGAGTCGGTTACTCATTTGGATTTTCCGCACGACCAGTTTGAAGTCATCCTGGTGGACAATGGATCGACGGATGCCACGCTTCAGCTTGCGCAATCTTTTACGGACAGGCTGAATCTCAAGATCCTGCAAAAAAAAGGCGTACGCATCTCTGCTCTGCGGAACCTGGGTGCGCGTGAAGCGCAGGGTTCAATCCTAGCTTTTCTGGACGCTGATTGCCTGACTCCGAGCACATGGCTCAACCGCATCCTGGAATTAACTCCGGCAGACAACGCCGGTGTGGTGGGTGCGCACTATCTTCTTCCGGAAGGATCGTCCTGGGTGGGCAGCACGTGGCATCGCTACCAGGAGGCCCCGATGGCAGGAGAAGTTTCACATGTGCCGGCGGGCGATCTGGTCATGCGCCGCCAGGATTTTCTGCGCGTCGGCGGATTTGATGAAACCATCCAGACCAATGAAGATTACGAACTCTGCGAACGCGTCCGAGCAGCGGGAATGCCGGTGCGTGCTTTTCCGCAGATCGGCGTAATCCATCTGGGCACGGCACAAAGCTTAGGTGTGTTTTATCGCAAACAGGCATGGCATGGCAGTCATGTAGTGAAAGTCTTTCTGCGCGATGTTTTCCGGTCACACAATCGCAAAGCTGTATTTTTTGCGGCGTACACGCTGATTTGTGCGGGCATGGTTCTGGCGGGTGCGGTGTGGTCATTATTCTTTGGTGGGGGTTTTAGTAAACGCTGGTTGCTTCCGCTGGCGGGGCTGCTGGCTCTTCTTCTGCCGCCGATTGCGCTCTCGACGCGGCAGATCATCTCAAGCCGCAGATGCGCAGACTTCCTGCCTTTAACTGCGCTCTACTTCACCTACGGCCTTGCGCGGGCACGAGTACTGCTGAATATCGGGAATCTGTTCTAAGCGTGAGTGAGGGAAGAACCGCCCCAAGGCCGTCCACAGGGTCAAGGAATCGTGCAGCGAACAGCATAAGAAACGGGACTTCGCGGCGGAACTTGTGTTGCTCCTGAAGAAGCACGGGATAGAACTCAAGGACTGATATGCCGTCCCTGCGGGACTCGGGTTTGTTTTTAATCGTCACCCGGCACTTCCGTGCCGGGCTACAGGCTATTGCGTCCCTGCGGGACTGCTGCCGCAAAATGCGTAGCTACTTAAACTTTGTCCCCTTTTCCCCTTGCATGTCGCACAACGATGTTCGTTTCTAGAACGGTTCCAGAGTTGCTGTGCTGGAAAAGACTCACCGCCGGGGGCGGCGGTGCCACACGACTCTAGGAGTACCAAGCACTATGGACAACGAAAGTTATGTGGCCCAGCCGCCCTCGGCTGGGGTTAGACACCATAAAACTTAGGGTGCACCGTAGGAACCGCTTTAGTGGACCACCGCTCTGACGTTGGCAGGCGGGTCCGGCCTGGTTGAGCCTGATCCGGCAAACACTTCGTAAGCTCCCAGATCAAACGCCGTCCCTTGTGCCCGAAGCACGCCATCGGCGTCATTGCCGATGCTTGGACCAGGGTTGGGTGCGAAAGAGTTGTTCGGCAGAACGGTCATCCCGGTATCTTTGGCCGGGCTGGTGTTGGTCAGATGAAAATCACCCAGGCCACGATTGACAAACAATGGATCGCTACTGATGTTGTTTGTGGTCTGCGCTGGAGCTGTGCCGACGCCGAACCAAAGATTTCTGTCACCGGTGATCTGGGTTTTGCTGCCGTCAATATAAATTTCGCCCGGCAACTGATACGCAACATTGTTTTGCAGACGCATGATCAACGTGGCCGGCCCACCGCCCACACCGAAAGCGCCGCGTGAACCGCCCGCATTCGCGGAGTTGTTGGCCGCACAATCAGAAACCGTATTGTTCAGGACTTCTACCGTGCCCGTGCCTGCTGCGCCATTGTTGGTAATGCCGGCAACATAGATGCAGGAAAAGCTGCCGCCTTGCTGAAGCGGGTCCATGCGGCCAACCTGATCGATCACGTTGTTGTAGGCTTCCACCGTTCCCTTGGAAGGATCGACGGTGGCAAAATTAATCCCGTTACAGTTATCACCGTGAATCCGGTTGTCATGCACGTGAAGGTCATACTGGTTGAAGCCGGTAGTGTCACCTGATCCGCAGGTCGGAGTGCAAAGAGGGGAAGAATGAAACTGAAGCGCCCGGCAGGTGTAGTTGTCATGGATGTAATTCCAGCCCACGTCAATGTGGTTGGAGTCCGTGCTGAAATATACCGCGTGATAAAACTTGGATGAAGTCGGATTGATGCCGGCGTTGTGCACGTTATTTCCGTAAAACCTGATCTGGCTGGCCTGGCTCATCTCAAAACAGCCGACCTGGTCGTCCGCGCCGGGGCATTGCATGTCATTCCCAATAATCCGCCACCCGATGCCTCCCAAGTCCATGGCCTGTGTGCCGCCGATGATGTGCAACTGCGAAATCACCCAATAATCCTCACGCGCTCCAATGTTCGGTGTGCGGATGCCGTAATGCAGCCCGCCGGCAACGCCGATGGTCACCGTTGCGCCGGGAAAAGCCACCAACGCTTTAGGGGCGGCGGCGGTCCCGGAATTGCTGTTGCCAGCGTTGTCCATGCTGAGGTAAGCAGTGAAGTTATCTTCTGAAGTCTGGGACACGCCATTTTCGATGTACGCGATATCTCCGGCGGCGATGGCGTTCTTAGCGTGAGGAATCGTCTGCCAGGGAGAACCGAGGCTGCCAGTGTTAGCGTTATTGCCGGAGGTCGCAACAAAAAAGATGTTGCCCGCCCGCACAGTAAACGCAAGGCCATTGCTGCTTCCAACGTTAGGAACATTTACCACGATGTTGCCGGTCTTCGCATTGGCTCCAAGCTGGAAGGCGATCTTGGTGTCAGACCATAGAGGATAGTTGTCCGCCGAGCCGCCGCCCACGGTTACCGTGGAAGTTCCTTGCGTTGCGCCAAAGCTCTTGCCCCAGATAGTGACCCACGCACCCTTATTATTCTGTCCGCTGGTGATAGGGCCGCTCTCCAGGTCAGAATAGAAAATGCGCGGGGGCGCGCTTTGCGCCGAAAGCAGCGCAGCAGAAACAAGCAGCAGCAACAGGGAACCGATCTTAGACAACGTAAGCATCAATCACTCCAAAATTTGGCGAAAGCAAAAACAAGCACAACAAAATGCCAGTCACTCAGGGCGTTGGGATGGTCACGGCAACTTCAATGGAAGCCGCACTCTCCGCACCGCCTACGTCCAGGGCAGTGACTACATAGAAATATTTCTGTCCAGAAACGGGAGATGTGTCCGTGAAGAGAAGGGTTGCCGCGGACACTGTGGGGGAAACTTTTGTATAAGGGCCACCGCTCACTGAGCTGCGATACACGTTGTAGCCTTGCAGCGTGGGAGAGATACTCGCGTCCCACCCGATATCAACGGAATGAGCAAGCGGAGCTAAGCCTGTTCCTGATAGAGGTACAGTGAGGACTGCGGTTCCATTGCTCATGAACGTCAGGCTTCCGTTCACCGTTCCCGGCGCGGTGGGCGTAAACACCACGGGGACGTTCACACTTTGTCCGGCGTTGAGGTTGATCGGCGTCGTGATGCCTGCGCTGAACCCTGTTCCGGCGATGTTGTCCTGCGTAATCGTGATGGCGGTGCCGCCCGTGTTGCTGACCTTGATCGTCTGATTGGACGTGGTGTTCAATGCGAGACTGCCAAATCCAACGTTGCTCGGCGTGGCGGCAAGGGCCGCCGCAGAAGGAGCGGGCGTGGGAGTCGGTGCAGGAGGTGGAGTGGTGGTGGTTGGAGCCGGCGAACTAGCAGAGGTCTGTGATCCGCCGCCGCAGCCGGTCGCGATCAGCGCAACCAAAACCAGGACGATCGAGAGCGAGATATGCCGACTCGAGATTATTCTCAGTGCCAAGGGAGGCTCCTCATCAAATAAGCAAATGTGTTTCTGTTCTGGGTTTATGGGGGGAAGGACGGACCAGAAATTTCATCCCAGATAATCTGGTCCCGATAAGTCTTTGACAGTTATGTCTGTACTACTTCATCACTTCGGCAACTTCCCCTCAAGACATAAGTGCGCGCGGACGAATCGTTCGATCATGTCCAATGCGTGCATGGTTCATGCACTTTCAGGGAGCATGCGAACACTGACGACACGAAGGGCGTGGTGCTGCATGCAGCAGCTACGAGAACACCAAAGTTCTGGAGAGAACAAAGACGGAGGGCGCTGTTCTTACGCTAGGAAATGTGCACGCGGGTCGCCAGAAACGTACAGCTTGAAAACACAATGTTTATGCGGTGTTAAAGGGGCAGATGGCGAACTCAAAGAAGTAAAATCTTCCAGAGACGCCCGGACCGAAGTGTAATTTCGAACGTAGGGATTTACCTTATGCTGTGAGTGAAATCGTAAGGTGGTACTTATGAAAAACTTTGCACACCGTGAAGCTGCTTAGCGACTCCGCGTCATTTCCAGACGAAAGAGACTCTGTCCGCAATAGGAGAGGACCTTGGGAACAGAGCTAACGCCTGCGTAACGTAAAAGTCTTCCGCTAGACCAACGGATATTCTCGTCGCCAAAGCCGCAGCTCCGCAGCAGGCGGGCCCAGTCTTCCGGTTGCTGGTGTTTGAACCATTCAATATTGGGAGACATGGGATTGCGAACACCAAAGTCGCCGAAGAGATTTCTTCTAGCTGCGTCGATGATGATGAGCTTGCCTCCAGGCTTCATCATTCTGGCAATGCGCCGGAAGATTTCCTGATAAGCACGTACCGCCAGAGGCGATTCGCGAAGAGCAATGCAACTCTTCTCATCAAGATGGTTGATGGAAGCTACGGACAAGACCACATCAAAGGACCCGTCAGCGGCGTCAAATGCCTGAACAGTGTGGGGAAGAATTTTTGCTTGCGGGAGTTCGAGTTGCTGCGCCATGGAGCGAAAAGCCCTGTGGCATTCGCTGGAGTCATAGCAGCCTTCCGCCAGCGGTTCCAGACCAACCGTTTGATGGGCCCCATGGAGCGCCGCCCACAGGCATAACATTCCTTTCCCGCATCCGATTTCCAACAGGTTCTTGTCATGGAAATCGATATCGCGAAAAAGCTGCCGGGCGAACCGGGGAAAATCAAAGCCATGGTTCCAAAGACCCATCTTCTGGCCCAAAAGGCGGAGTCGCTCCGCTGGGTCTGACATTTGCCCGGTTGCAACAGCCTGATATGTTGTTGACATTGCTTTCTCCCGCTCCATACGGAGTTTTACTGACTACGCGCTTGCTGTTTGCCGTTTTCCCTGGTGTCGAAGCGCGGCCAGGACCGGCGCCGGCAGTTTGTTCTTCAGCCATTGCTTCAGTTGTGCTGCTTGCTTTCGCTGGGCCAGATAAGCCCGGCCGAGTAATGAAGGGCCGGCAAAATGCAATGACAGGTAGCTTTCCTGGCGCGCTCCAAATTTTAGCTTGTACTGGTCGTCGCCGCCCAAAAAATCGTATCGCCGGGCGCCGGTCTTAATCATCTCCTGGAGCACGTGTGCGCGCAGGGCGTATCCAACCTTGTCCGCGGCATATTTGGGGTTAAAGCCCTCTTGCAGCAGGGAGACTGTGTCGCCGTAGCGGAAGCAGAATTGGGCGGCCACCGTTTCGTTGTCGAGTTTGAGCAGCCAGAACTCCAGCCATCCCCGTCCAAGAAACGCTTGCGCCATCCGCTGGTAAAAGTCGCGACGCTCCGCGATAGAGAACGCACCAGACTTGCCTTGGCCTGTCCAGCGCATCTGATGCAGAGCAAACAGAGTTTCAAGATCGGAATCAAGATCTTCCGCTCGCTCACAACGCGTAATGCTGACGCTATAGCGCGATTGCAGCCGCTTTGGATACCGCGTCAGCAACGGCCTGAACGCAGGTTGAAGGCATTGCAAATACTCCTGCCATGAGGGCGGCAGCTCAACAAAAAAATTGGGCGAATCTTCCTGCAATAGTTGCCAGCAAGCTTGGTCGAGAAGCTGGGACATCGAGCGCCCTACCAGGGAATTCCGTGGCAGCGTTTCCAGGGAACAGACATTCCATCCGCGCTCTTGCGTCAGCCAAGCAACAAACGCCTCCGCGCACAGGTGTTCAAATCCAGGGCGGGTAATGAAGTCCAGGGCGTCAGAGTCTCCAGAACCGGCGCCGACCATGCGCAAAATATTGAGTCGAGAAAGAAAAAATGATGCGCAATCTTTGTATAACGGAGCGATCGCCGCGATTTTTCCAGAAGCATCTGAGAAGACGAGACCGACCAGCTCCTTGTCTTGTCCAAAGGCATGCCACCAAGAGGCCTGCCATTCAGGCGTCAAGAAGATGGAAGCATCAGGGTTCTCGCTAAGCAATAAATCCCAGTCGTGGCGAAATCTTTCCAGGTCGTTCCAGTTTCGATATACATGAACTGAGAGCTGCCCTTCAGTGTCTGAAGATGTAGATACGGTTGTCCCGAATTGGTTCTTTGGGGGCATGAATGGGCTATCAATCCTAATGGCAAGTTCATGACCACTAAGAGTCCGGAGGCAACAAATGCAAATGATTGCAAATAAATTACTTGGGGAAGAAATGGCAGTGACTACGATTCGACGTTCGGAGATTTCCAAAATTTGTATGCAACTGTTTTCACATTTAAGGCAAGAGCAAGTCATTGGACAGCTTCCCGGCGTTTTGATTAGTAAAAATTTAATATTGTATTTCACTTTTCTTGCCCTATAGTACTTCCGTTGCACATCGTACTTTAGGACACTGTCCTAGTAGGCGTGTTGCACTGTACCAATGCGGTGCCGCCAGCACAGACGAATAGAACAGTCCTGGGATCGCCCGGGCAAAAAGCGCACAAAGTTGCAGTACTGTCCGCAATAATTTTTCTAATATCGTCCAAAGGGGAATTACTTCGTTTGTCGTTTTCCCTGCCGAGATAATGGTCGAATTCGTGAACAGACAGATGCGTAAGCAATATCGCAAGTCAGGTGATGTGGAGTGCCCGCTCTGTCATAGTTCATTTCATTCCAAACGTCATGCTTCCCGTTGCCATGTCACCACTCCAAGGGAAATCGTTGAGTCTCGTCCTCCGCAGCGGGCTGAATCGGCCAATCGCAAAAAGGAAGACAGAGAGGCTGAGCCGGAATTCTTTCCTTTGGTTTCAGCCGCGCACGAATTCAAGACACCTCTCGTTGTCATGCTGGGTTATACCGATCTGTTGCGCTGCGGGCATCTGGGCACGGTCAATGACAAGCAGCGTGAGGTGCTCGGTGAGATACAGGAGAGCGCCGGACGGCTGCAAAAGTTTATCCAGGACCTTCTGCTGCTGTACGAGTTGAAGGCGGCAAGAGGCGCCGGGAGCGCCAAGCTGGAGTTGGAAGCCGCTGACGTAAATGAACAGGTGGGAGAGATTTTTGATTACTGGATGCCGACGGCCAAGCGCAAGAGTTTGGGGTATCAAATCCGTCGCGCAGCCGGAAGTCCACGGGTGCAAGTCGACGCACTGAAGCTACAGCATATCGTTTCCAGCTTGATTGAGAACGCCCTGAAATATTCGCCTGTGCACGGCCAGGTGGCCGTCAGCGTGACCCCGTGTTTTTGGGAGATGCGTAAGGCGCAGAGTGAATTCTTGTTTAACATGCAACGCCGAGTCGATCGCAAGATCGAGAACGCTGTCCGCATCGATGTCAGTGATACTGGCCCGGGAATCGCCCCCGAACATCACGAAGACATTTTTGGGGACTTTGTTCAGTTACAAGGTTCTTCACGCGGCACCGGGTTAGGACTGGCCATAGCCCGGCGCTTAGTGGAGTCCCATCGAGGAGTGATCTGGGTGGAAAGTGAACTAGGAAAGGGAAGCAAGTTTTCCGTGCTGTTACCGCAGGTTCGGTAGGAGAGCAACACCATGAGCGCGCCCAATATACTGCTCGTCGACGACGAGCCAAGTGTACTTCGTTATACCAAGACCCTGCTAGAAATCGACAATTACCACGTGGAGACCGCCGCCAGCGGAGAAGAAGCCCTGCGGCGCATGAACTACGGACCAGCCCCCAACCTGATTGTGTTGGACCTGGTTATGCCCGGTATGGATGGCTTGCAGACGCTGGAGAGCTGCAAGAAGATCCGTCCGGAGCAGAAGATTGTCATGATTTCTTGCGTCAATGACACGAATAAGGTAGTTCAGGCGATCAAGTTGGGCGCCTCTGACTACGTGACCAAGCCGTTCCTGCCACCGCAGTTGCAGGGCGTCATTCGACGCGCTTTGGATGTCAAGTCCAACGCCGATACACAGGCAACGCAGTACGTGGTGAAGGGAGCTGAGGTCGTCGATAATCTGGATGACGATCTTTTCTTCTTGGCGGCAAGCCCGGCCATGAAGCAGATCCGCGCCCAGGTTGCCCTTATTGCCAAGGTGGATGTACCGGTGCTCTTGCTGGGTGAGAGCGGTGTGGGCAAGGAAATTGTGGCCCGGCTGATCCACAAGATGTCGATCCGCGCGCATCGCCCTATGTTGAAGGTGAATTGCGCCGCGCTTCCGGCGGACCTGCTGGAAAGCGAGCTATTCGGCTATGAAGCAGGGGCCTTTACCGGGGCCAACAAATCCAAGCCGGGAAAATTTGAAATCGCGCACAAGGGAACCATTCTGCTGGATGAGATCGGCGAAATGAGTGCCGCACTGCAAGCCAAACTGCTGCACGTTCTTCAGGACGGACAATTCTCACGGCTGGGCGGCCGGGCCAACATCACAGCCGACGCCAGGGTCCTGGCAGCAACAAATATCGACGTGCAAAAAGCAATCGCCGAACGCCGGCTGCGTGAAGACCTTTATTACCGTCTGAATGCATTCACCATGACCGTGCCTCCGTTGCGCGAGCGTCGCGAAGAAATTCCGCTGCTGCTTAGACACTTTATGAGCAGCCTGGCGCAGAAGTTCGGCAAGAACGCGCTGCCGATCTCGGACAAGCTGGTGCAGGAATGCCTGCGTTATCCGTGGCCCGGCAATCTGCGCGAGCTGGGAAATTTTGTGAAGCGCTTTCTGGTTCTGGGAGACGAAAATCTGGCCGTGGAGGAACTTCAGATCAAGGGCAAAGAAGGTTCCTTCGATCCGGACGGTCTTTCCGCTCAGCCTTCCGGCCGAGGCGGACTCAAGGCGCTGGTACGCGGTTTGAAAGATGACGCCGAGGCCAAGGAAATCCAACGCGCTCTTGAAGATACGAACTGGAACCGCAAGCTGGCCGCAGCCCAGTTGCACATCAGCTACAAGGCGCTGCTGTACAAGGTGAAACAGCACGGGCTTTCTCCAGCCGGCAAAGAATTAAGAATGCGCGCTGCCCGCGTGGTATAAAACATAAATGTGTCATAGAGACGAGGCATGCCTCGTCTCTGCTGCTGGCAACCGCATCTCGACTCGTGTGGCGTCGGCACTCTTGCCGTGCGTCATAATACGAGGTATGCGCAAAAAATAAACGTGGACCGTAGCCGCCCTCGGCTACGATTGAACTTGATAGTGGCGGCCGAACCAGAATCGTGTGGCACAGCCGCCCTCGGCTGTGTCGGTAGTTAGAGACGAGGCATGCCTCGTCTCTACAACATATGTTTTGGTGCATTATTTCATCGTTAAGGTCATCATCATGGCAAATTATCTTGTTACTGGTGTTGCTGGGTTTATAGGATCGTCCATTGCACGGGAGTTGGTGAGCCGAGGAGAAACAGTCCGAGGCCTGGATGATTTCTCTACCGGAAAGCGGGAAAACATTGAGGAAATGAAAGGCCGCTTGGATTTCCATGAAGTCAGCTTGTTGAATCCAGCGGGGCTTACCACCGCATGTAAGGGAGTCGATTACGTGATTCATCAGGCTGCTTTGCCTTCCGTGCCCAAATCGGTGGCCGATCCAAAGCTGACCAATTCAGTCAATGTGGAAGGGACGCTCAACCTGCTCGTCGCGGCGCGCGATGCAAAAGTGAAGCGGGTCGTCTACGCTGCTTCTTCTTCGGCGTACGGCGAAAGCGAGACTCTTCCCAAACGGGAAGACATGGTCCCGCATCCTATCTCTCCTTACGCGGTGCAAAAGCTCACTGGTGAGCATTACATGCAGGCTTTTTCCAAGGTCTACGGCCTGGAGAGTGTGAGCCTGCGTTATTTCAATATTTTTGGTCCGCGACAGGACGCGAATTCGCAATACTCCGCGGTGCTGGCGAAGTTCATTACCATGATGCAAAAAGGCGAGTCACCCACCATTTACGGAGATGGCGAACAGAGCCGCGATTTCACCTTCGTCGCCAACGCAGTTCAGGCCAATCTGCGGGCCTGCGCGGCGCCGGCGGCAGAAGTTTCCGGAAAAGTGTTCAATATTGCCACCGGCCGTCGCTTCTCTTTGAACCAGACCTATGCCATGCTCCAGGAGATTACTGGATTCAAAGGCGCGCCCAAGTTTGCCCCAGCGCGCATGGGCGATGTGAAGCATTCACTGGCGGACATCAGCCTGGCGCAAAAACATTTGGGATACTCCGCGGACGTGAGTTTTGAAGAAGGCCTCCGGCGCACCGCGGAATGGTACAAGCAAATTTCGCAGACGGCTGCCGGGATGTCGGCGGGGCAGCGATAATTGAACCGCTAAGTGCTAGACCATTTCAAAAATATGTAAAAGACAGGGGAGCTGATTCCTCGCTCTGCTCGGAATGACACTCTCAAAAAACCGTTTGGTCTATACCATCGATGAAAATGGTCTAGCCTTCTTGCAGTTGCTCCAGCATGGCATAGGTTTTATCGAATTCAGCTTTCAGAAGACTGTTGGGTGCCGTTAGGCCAGCCACGACTTGCCCGGCCCATTCAAAATATTGCCGCCTGCGCTGAAGGCTCCAGTCAGATGGCGGGCTGGCAAGAATCGACCGCAGATTTGAAATCTTGTCCGCCAGTTTAAGCGTTTGTGCACGCGCGGATTTCTTGCCCGCGTTCTGCACTTGCAGGGCTTTGCGGGTCTCCTTGGGCAGAGACTTGTCGTCCGTGACTTCCGCGACCAGGCCCGCAACATCACTGCCGAAAAGTTGCTCAAGCTCTTGCCGGGTCACGCCGGTATCTTCAATGGTGTCATGCAGCAGGCCCGCCATAACCAGTTCGGTATCCAGTGTTGGACTGCTACCGGCAATCAGCTCCGCCACTTCAATCAGATGGTTGACATAAGGCTCTCCGGCCAGTCCTTTGCGTTTCTGGGTGGCATGTTTGGTTGCCGCATAGCGCGCGGCAGCAAAAATACGTTGCACTGGTGCGGCTGAAATTGGATGCTCTTCACGATCGGCCATGGGATACCTCTCAGGTCATCATAGGCGAACCAGGTAACTTGATTAAAGGCCCGGAAGCAAATGTTTTCCCTCGCGTGACCATTTTCGAAAAGCAGTCTTGGAAAAGTAAAGACGAAGCCAAGGGTCGCCGCGATCGATGCTTATTTATTGCTGCTTTTTGGAACGCCTCGCCATCACGATCTTTGCCGTCGTTACCGCCTGACCCACATGGCGCTGCGTGTGGTCAGCCACGTGGACCAGCAGCCCTCCAATCGTTGTTGGCAATTCTTTCTTGCCGACCTTTCTGGGCTCGTCGATTTGCGCTGTCCTGAAAGACCGTACACGCGTTGCGCTTGCGTTCAGGGCCGAGCGCAGTTCAGAAAACAATTCACTTCTTCGCGCTCCGGGCTCAAGTTCTGATTTGAGTGCAGCGATCTGTTCAGTGGCAAGTTGCTTGCCTTCCGCGTAGGTGATCAGCCGGTCCAGACTCCGGGCGATGTGGCGCAGATGAAACGCTACTGGCGCAATTCCATCAGGTGATGTATTTAATTCTTCCTCGCTCAGAGGGCTGCACCAGCGATCCAAATCTTCCCGTGCCAGTTCCAGAGCATGCAGGACCGCTCTTTGTATGGCTGGAATGTCCGATAACGTGCCCCGCAGCCATGGTTCAGGTAAATTGATAGCCATGTTGTTCCGTAAGCTCCCCATACATTAGAAAAACGTTAATATTGGCGGCCAGCTCAGGTCCTAGGAGCTAATTCCATTTGTGCTCGCGTGATTACTTAAGTCATCTTAGACCATGGCGGCCTAACTTTTTTTAATGCGGAGGTTGTGATCTTAATTTAATGTTGCTTGCCAACGAGGTATCGGAATGATCAAGGATGCTTCCTCGGAATCTCTCTCCGCTCGATTGCGTGACCTTACGAATGAGTTGCGCGCTCTGGATCGTGACCTGAAATCGGGGCCGCCGCCCGATGCTTCACAGCTAGGGGAATTTCGCCAGATGCTGGATAGTACCCGCATGACTGCATGGACCGTTGGAGAACTAATCAACGCACGCGAACTACAAAAGGACCCGGGCGCAATGTTGTCCTTCCTGATCGCGGAACGGCTGCGCCGGTTTGGCCAGATGACGAAAGACCTCATTGCGGACCTGGAGCAACATGGGATCACGGGGCAGACACATGGCGTCCAAGGATTGTTTGAGTATGTGAATCTGCTGCAAGAGCGCCTTAGCAAGCTTATCGATAAACATGGCGCGAGCTATGAAAAAGTGGGAGACGACGGGCCGATAAGCCAAGTCTGAACTGCGTCGTTGATCCACGTAAAAAGGTCAGATTGGGCGGGAAAATGCAGGCAGCTAAAGCGGTTCGTGCGTTGGTGTACCCTAAGTTTTATGGTGTCTAAACCCAGCCGAGGGCGGCTGGGCCACAAAACTTTCGTTATCCATAGTACTTTGTACTCCTAGATTCGTGTGGCACCGCCGCCCCCGGCGGTGAGTCTTTTCCAGCACTGCAACTCTGAAACCACACTAGTCGCGTTCCCCTTCAATCTCAGCTCGAATGACTTCTGGGATTCAGTAAAGAATATAAGTACCCTATAAATCAATTGCATAGATGGGGTCACATGAATCCGTTGCTTTTCTTAGGCGCGGACAAAACACATCTGCGTTTGAAATATAACTAAATAATTAGTTACTATTTCCACTATAGCTGCGTCTAACTAGCTAAAGAAGCAATCCGAAGGAAGCGAGGGACGAGAGACTTGCCCCCAAGAAAGTCGCCAACGCTAACCGAAGCGGAACTCCGCTTGATGGAAGTTCTGTGGCGGAAAGGCCCGGCCACGGTACACCAGTTGATGGACTCGCTGCCGGCCAAGCCCGCATTGGCTTACAACTCCGTGCTTACCACCATTCGCATTCTGGAAAAAAAAGGCTACGTGAAGCATGAAAAGGAAGGCCGTGCTCATGTTTACGCGACTTTGGTTGGCAAGCAGGAGGCCACGCGCTTTGAGATCAAAAATCTTGTAGGCCGCTTTTTCAGGAACTCACATGAGTTGCTGGTGCTCAATATTCTGGAAGACAAGAGCATGAACGCCGAAGAATTGGACCGTCTTAGCCAACTGCTGCAAGAGGGAACGGAGAAGCCATGACCGGTCTGGACAGCCTCCATTGGATTGCTTCGGTGGCAGCCGAACGTTTGTTGTACAGCGTGGGTGAAGGTACAGCGCTTGCACTGACCGTGTGGGTGTTGTTGCGGCTTGTTCCGCGACGAAACTCGCAGACCAGGTTCACCGCATGGTTTGTGACTTTGCTCGCTATTGCCGTTTTACCTTTGCTCAGCGCGCCATGGCTTCAGTCATGGAGGCCGAAAGCCATCAACCCTGCTTCTGGGCATGCAATGATCACGGTTTCAAGCAGCTGGGCCGTCTATATCTTTTTGGGCTGGGTGCTATTTGCATTCGTGGGATTAGCGCGAGTGGCTGTCGCTGTGTGGCAGTTGCGTAAGTTGCGCGCAAGCTGTGTTCCCATCGATGCGAGAATTTTCGGCGCTGAAGAGGGAAGCATTCTTGCTGAATGCCAGCGAGTACGCCCGTCGTTGGTTATGGTTTCCCACGATGTTGACGTACCGACCGCCGTAGGATTTCGTAACCCTGTCATCATCCTGCCCGCATGGCTGGTGGAGGAAACCGGGCCGACAGAGTTGAAATATATCGTCCTGCATGAACTTGCCCATCTTCGCCGGCGCGACGATTGGACCAACCTGGCGCAGAAAGTGGTGAAGGCACTGTTGTTCTTTCATCCCGGCGTATGGTGGATTGAGCGTAGGCTCTCGCTGGACCGTGAAATGGCTTGTGATGATGCGGTCCTTGCCCAGTCAGCCAGCCCCAAGGGATACGCGCAATGCCTGGCGCGGGTTGCGGAAAAGAGTTTCCTGCGCCGCCAGATTGCTCTGGCCCAGGCCGCGGTGAGCCGCATGCGCCAGCTTTCCTTGCGCGTGACGCAGATACTGGATGTCCAACGGCCGGGTACAACCCACCTATGGAAGCCGGCTATTCCCTTGGTGGTCACGGTGGCTGTGCTGTGCGCTTTTTCTGCCACATATCTGCCCTCGCTGGTGAGCTTTACCGCAGATGCCCCGATTGCGGCCGCGCAAACAGCACGAGCAAGTCACGGTAGTGATGCGAACCATCCCACGACAACCACGAACGCACAATTTGGAGTCCGCTCCTGGAACGCCGCTTTGAACGCCGCCGCTTTGAAATCTGGCAGCCGTGGCCCTTCCGAGATTGATCCACCCGCTTTGATTGGTCCACGCTCTTTGGCCGCACATCCACGGACATCCGGCCATACGGTCTTGTCGTCCAGACGCAAGCCAACACCCAAGGCCGCCGGTCCATTCGAGGCCATTGCCGGAGCATACCAGTATCCAGAAATGTCAGAACCGCGAGTCATTCAAGAAGAGGTCTTGATGGTGTTCACCTCGGTTCAGTCCACATCTGCGGGACAAGGGAGCTGGCAGATGCAGGTCTGGCAACTGCGTGTGGTGGCGCCAACGCCTCCTGTTCAGAAGGTGATTCCTCGTAAAACATAGATATTAAATAAGCCAGAGCACTTCTGAGGGAGTGTTCTGGCTTGTAAAACTAAATAACTAGTTGAACTAATTAATTAGTGATAAACCAAAAGGGAAAGGTGGAAAAGAAAATGTCGACAACAAAACAGTTCCTGAAACACCGCAGATTGCTGGCCGTATTGATGCTGGCGATTACGGTGTCGGTTGGAAGCTACGAATTTTTCAAGCCGGCTTCAGCCAGTGCCGCGAGCATTGCGCCCGCAGCCGCACCACTCGATGAAAACAGCGTAAGCGCACTCAGCGCACTGGATCGCGCGATGGAGACTCTGGCTGCACGGGTCAACCCCGCCGTGGTGAATGTGACCGTAGCGTCGCACGCCAGGGCACAGATCTCTGACCGCGACCAGGATGAGATCCAGCGGTTCTTCGGCCCCGGCTTCGGGCAGCAGATGCGTCCAGGACCGCAGATTGAGCACGGACTGGGCAGCGGCATCATCATTTCACCGGACGGATACATCGTCACCAACAATCACGTGATTGACGGAGCCACGGACATCCGAGTCACCATGAATGACCGTAGGGTCTTTCCAGCAAAGCTGATCGGCGCCGACCCGCTGACTGACTTGGCGGTAATCAAGATCAGCGCCACGGATCTGCCTAGTCTTCCCTGGGGCGATTCAACCACCCTGAAACCAGGGCAGACGGTACTGGCTTTCGGCAACCCGTTTGGATTTCGTTTTACGGTGACGCGCGGCATTGTGAGCGGACTCAACCGCACTAACCCGTACTCTGACGATCCACGGAAGCCCAATGAGTTTATCCAGACTGATGCAGCTATCAATCCGGGAAACTCAGGCGGCCCGCTGGTCACGGCCCGTGGTGAGGTGGTTGGGATCAATACATTCCTGATTTCCGCGTCGGGATCGTTTTCCGGCATGGGCTTTGCTATTCCCGCGCAGATCGCGCGGCCGATTGTTAACACGCTTCTGAAAGACGGCAAAGTGGAGCATGCCCGCATCGGTGTTGGCATCAATGATGTAACGCCGGAGAACGCCAAGTTCTTCCACCTGGAAAAAGACACAGGCGCGGTCGTGACCCAGGTTGAGGCGGATTCGCCGGGATCTAAAGCGGGTCTGAAAGTGGGTGACGTTATTATGCAGGTCAACAGCCAAGAAATGAGTGACGCCGGACAGCTGCAAGCTACCATCAGTGGTGAGCGTCCGGGAGCGAAGATCACGCTGGGAGTTTTGCGTGATGGCAAGAGCATGAGCGTTCCGGTAACGCTTGTTGGGCTGAGCGAACGCTCTGGCGATGTTGCAGGAAAATCCAGCAAAGAGCATGGCCAAGCACGCTGGGGTGTCGGCTTACAGGAGCTTACTCCTGATCTGCGCGACCAACTGCGGTTGCCCAGCGACATCAAGGGCGTCGTAGTGAATGAAGTGCAGCCGGGGAGTCCGGCAGACAACGCCGGCATCTCCCGTGGTGACGTGATCGTTGAAGTGGACCGTCATCAGGTGCAGAATGTAACCGACGTCCAGCGTGAACTCGGCGTGGTGACGCAAGGGAAAGACGCGATGTTGCTGATCTGGTCGCGCGGCGGCAGCAGCTTCCGTGTGTTGCATGCTTCTGAAGCAGGACTGCAAGACAGTAACTGAGCGAATCACCCAGAGGGGCGCATCGTTTCAGGAGGTGCGCTCAGCCTGGTTGCCCAATCAGTGGCATAATCGCCAGGAACATGACAAATGCAATGGCCACCATGGGATTCCAATAGGCATTGATGGCCCTGCACCCTCGCTTGCGTTTGCCGGCGGATGATCATTTTCGTCAGCCATGGGAATCCTTTCCGAGACACTAAGCGGGACTCACTTTTCTTTTGGGCAAGAAAATCACAAATTTAGCTCAATTTTCCCAAGGATGGTGGCAATTTTCCTGAAGGGATTCAAAGCTTTTATTCGTTATCTTCCATAGTACTTCGTGTGTCTCGGCTCCATTAAGAACCTTGTCCAAACGAGATTGGTATTTTATGAATCAACGCGGGGTTACTCAAAAGTCAAACACAGGCGGCCGGGTGTCTGCGGCTGTAGCTTTTCTCAAGGATTTGTTTACCTTGGTGAAAGAAGTTGCTATCGTTGTTGTCGTGCTCTTGTTCCTAGTGTTTATGACAACCAACCGTGGCGCTCTTCAGAATATCATTAAGAACCTGGGCTACGATCTCCCCAACGCCAGGCTACAGGAATTGAATATTGCCGGGATGAAATTTTCTCTGAATACAGCGCGAGACGGCGCACAGAAGTTAGACTCAGCGAGAGAGACCCTCGAGGCAAGCCGGAAGACCATTGAGGATTTGAAGAGCCGCAGTAAAGATGCTTCGTTACAGCAGAATCTTAACGAATTATTGAAGAAGATTGATGCGGTATCGACCTCTGCAAATTCAGCGCAGCAAGACCTGCACGCCAGTGTGCAGCAAGCGGAAACCGCTCTTACTGCGGTTGCTTCGAGTTCGATAAGAGCCGAGGGCAAATGGGTGATCATCGTCTCCGCTGACAAGCAAAAAGGCGAAGCCGAATACGAGGCCCACATATTAGGCCAACTAGGGTTTCCCAATCCCACGATTTATCTTCGTAAAGGTTGGCTCAGAACAGTGGTGTCTTTCAACAACCGCGCCGATGCGGAAAAGGGGCTGGACACGATACGCTCGAAGAGGCGGGCCAGTGCTTATATTGCTAACATGAGTACATGGTGTCCTCAAACGCAGAAAGATGAGGCAGTTGGTTACTTCGCCTGCTCCGGCGGGATGTCAGGAGATTAAGGATTGGCTGCATTCATTCCACAAACATGCAATTTCTGCAGTGGAAAAATCTGTATTTCTCCGTAAAGGCATCGTCCGCTGCACAGAAAAATTAGCCCACAGCTTTGAACTGTTCGTCGATCTCAACTTGAAGGCCTGCGACCAAGCGATTGTTCGAGTTGACAAGGCCAACCACGGCCAGTAGTTCATTGAAGATGGCGGTTGTCATCCCTTTTTTTCGCGCGGCTGCGGTGTGCGCGGCGATACAGTAGTTGCATTGATTGGATACGCTTACGGCCACGTAGATCAGCTCTTTGGTCAGCGCGTCCAAAGCGCCAGGGGACATGATTTCCTTTGTGTCTTCCCAGGTGCGCTTCAGGCGCACAGGATCATGCGCCAATGCTTTCCAAAAGTTGGTGACCTTGTCGATTTTGCGTGTGGCCATAATGTCGTCATAGACGGCGAGCACTTCAGGGCTGGCTTTTTCGTATTCAATGAATCCGAGCGTGGACATGCGGATCTCCTCAAATTCTCGTCGCTAGAGACGTGGCATGCCACGTCTCTACATCAGGCGTTAGCCGACCTCATGGCACCAACAGCAGCTTTCCGGTGGTCTTCCGGCCTTCCAGATCACGATGCGCCTGTTGTGCGTCTGCGAGTTTGTAAATGTGCTCAATACGCAGCTTTAATTTGCCGGCAGCGATCATGTTCAGAACAACGCCTGCGCGATGTTCGAGCTCTTCCCGGCTGGCTATGTAATTGAACAGGTTAGGCCGGGTGAGAAAGAGCGAACCTTTCTGCGAGAGCCGAATGGGATCGAAGGGCGGGACCGGCCCGCTGGCGCCGCCGAAAAGAACCATGTACCCGCGCGGACGCAGAACGTTCAACCCTTTCTCAAATGTAGTCTGGCCTACGCCGTCATAGACCACGTGGACGCCCGCGCCGTTGGTTAGTTTCTTGGTTTCAGCTTCAAAGTCCTGGGTGTTGTACAGGATCACTTCATCAGCGCCGGCGTCGCGCGCCAGTTTGGCTTTTTCCTCGGAGCCAACGGTGCCAATTACCCGCGCTCCGATATTGTGCGCCATCTGCACCAGCAGCAGACCAACGCCTCCAGCGCAGGCATGAATGAGGGCGGTTTCACCTTTCTTCAGCGGGTAAGTTGTGTGAATCAGGTAATGCGCCGTCATGCCTTGCAACATCGCGGCAGCGGCCTGTTGGTCATTGATCTTGTCGGGCACGCGCACCAGGCGGTCCGCGGATACGGCGGCATACTCGGCGTATGCGCCCATCACGCCGGTGTAAGCTACGCGATCTCCGGGCTTCAGCGACTTGACGTCACTTCCGACTTCGCTCACTGTGCCGGCAGCTTCCTGCCCGTCGATGAACGGCAACGGAGCAGGATAGCGGCCTTCACGGAAATATACGTCGATGAAGTTGACGCCCGAAGCCGCGATCTTTACCAGCGCTTCATTCGGCTTGGGCTTGGGAACAGGGAGGTCTGCAAGCGTCAGGACCTCAGGACCACCGGTTTTTTGGACTTGGATGGCTTTCATATCAGAATTTAAATGATTCCTCTTCCGCGATCATAAAAACTGGCGGTCCGCCGGAAGAGATTTGCACGGCGTGAGCCAGGGTCTGCTTGCCGCCATCCGATGCGGCGCATGCCTGGAGCGCGTCCATGGAAGGAAAGTGGACCTCAGCAATGCGGTAAAACGGCGGCGTCCCTTGCGGCGATGCGGTGACCTTGGTGGCGACCAGTTTGATCTTGCCTTTGAGCTTTTCAACGGCCATGGGCACGTGCTCCGATTGGTACAACTTTTCGAAGGCATCAATGTCCTTGGGGCGGGGATACATCACGATCAACTTAACTCCAGCCATGAAGACTCCTTTCAACGTTCGACCAAGCATTGTAATTGCACGGAACGGTTTTTTGCACTTTATGGAAACACGCCAACGAGTGTTTGGATTCCGTATCCAAGAACCGCTCAAAAAACGGGGCGGAATTTGGCGGTAATTTACGCAACATTCCGTTTTGGTCTCACTCTAGTTACGAGATTCTAGCAATCGCCAAGCCGCCATAGGTCACAATAGCTCCAAACGCCGTAAGGATGAGCATGAAGTGGCATTTCCGAAGCCTGCTCTTCGGGAAGAGTTGCCTATGCACCGGCCAGAGCGTCCAAATCAGTTGATATTTGGGTAGCTTCTGGGTGCGCTGACTATCCACGTCCGCCCTCATCTGCTTCATGAGTTGCTGGATCGCAAGGACCAGAAACAACTCCGTGGCAAGGAGTAGTAAGTTCGCTGAAGTTTGAACCATGAAATGTGCGTCTGTCATAAGGTGGAGTAATTATACCGCGCGAGACTTGTGCGGTCCGCTCTGTGATCCTGGCGAAACGGGGAGCTGTTCCCAGCGTACAATGCAGTTACCGCATGGCGCGGTTGAACGGCGCACTTGGATTATATGAGTCGCGCCACGGCCGTGAGGTAGTACCAATGTCGTATCGGATTCGTCGCGCCGTCGCTGCGCTGGTTTTTATGGTTGCCCTGGCGGCTTCCGCCCAGGTGCAAAAGCTCGATACCCTCTCTTTCGCCGTTCCCGAAGGCTGGAAGTATGAAAACAATGCCGCCGCCGGCAATGCCGATATGGTCTGGACGAATGCCAACGGAGCCTACTGCATCGTCGTGCTGACCAAGCCTGTCCCATCCAGCGGCAGTGTGGAAACAGATTTTGCCGTGACCTGGCGAACCGGGGTGGAGCACAACCCCCAGGCATCGCTGCCAACGCCCCTCTATGACATTCGAGGGATGATGGGATATCCCGGCAAATACTCCGGCTCTGAGATCGAGAATCGCACCAAGTACGTTTTTCTATACGTGTTGGAAACCGGCAGGAGTTTTGTGCCGGTGGTGGTCATCGCTCCCAATCGCCAGGTTCTTGACGTGATGCAGGAAACACTGCGGGCGGTGATCGGCAGCATTCGCGTGGCCCCGCAAGCGGCCGTTCCCATCAAGGCCACCGTCAGCGTCGCTGACCTGATCGGCGATTGGAAATATGGCGACGCCAGCGTGGTTTCCTACGTGAACAGCTCCACCGGAAATTACGCTGGATCATCCACGACGTTTTCCGGCGAGTTCTATACCATCACCGCTGACGGGCGCTACACATACAACTTTCAGGGCATGACCGGCGGCCACATCGTGCGGGAGAAATCCGCGGGCGTGGTGGAGTTCAGCGGAGAGTTCATTGTTTTTCATGAAAAGCCCAGCAAGAAGCTCTTGCGCTATCACTTCATTGCCTGTGAGCAAGGGCTGGGCGGCGGAACGCTACTGACGCTTCTCCCGGAATCTTATCCGGTAAATTCAGCGAATATCGCACTGTATGCGGCAAGGTTTGCGCGGGAGCCAGCGAAGAAGTAAAAGAGAAACTATTTCGCTCTGCCGAGAACCGCATGCAAAGGCGGCTTGGCAGCAAAGCTAGGCGGAAATACCCGGACGCGTCTGCGCGACCTCAGTCGGTCATTGCTTCTGCTCTGGGATCTTCATTCCGGCGTAAGCGGCGGAACTGATGCCCATCAGGCCAAGAAGGCTGGCGTCGAACTGTGGCATCGCCAGCGTGTCATAGACCGTGACCACGAAGACGATCATCAGCACTACGCTCCAAAGTCCAAACTGCACGCGATGCAGGTCAGCCCCGCTGGCGCTAGTGAAGAGGTCCTCGAAGGGGCCGGTGCTTTTCGCGACGGTTGCGCCCTTGGTTACTGCGCCATCTTTGTCCGTAACGTCCTTTTCCTTCCCTTTATCGACGGCCGCTGCGGTAGCGTAGGTGCCGGCGGAGATGCCCAGGATTGCCAGGATTGTGCGCGGAATCTCAGTGTTGTACTCGCCCGTGATGAGCCAGATGAACAGATACGCGTAGACAACCAGCATGGTCCATACGGCAATTTGCGTGCGTGACAGGCTATAAGCTCGATCTGTAGTTTTTATAGGGGGGCCAGCCGCATCCTTGGGCGGTGGCTCTGTATCTCGCAACGCCCCGGTCTTCTTGGCCACGAGGAGAAATCCGATTCCAAGGACCACGGCCAGTACGATGAAGATACCCAAATTTCCGCCGCCGAGACGGAGGAACTCCGCTCTATAAGTGGACGGCAAAGGCGGGCCGTTGATCAATCCAATGCTGACCGGAACCTCTTTTCTTTCCTTGCCTAATCCTCCCAGCAGTTTCTTCCAGCTTGCTACACCCTTCTCGCTCGAGAGGTCACGCGTGATGGGGAAGATCAACCGGAATGTAACAACCGAGTCGGCTTCCTGGGTCTTCTCCTCGTTGTCGCCTGAGCCGGGAGGCAGCGGTTCATTGGTCTGGCTTTCGACGACGGGATGTGTGCCCGGCAACGCCTGCCCGTCCAGGTACAAGATCAGGTCGGTCACTTCAGGAGCGCCTTGCTCGTCCATCAGTTCATGGGTGGTGGTCACCTCAAAGCCGACTTTGCCGCCGATGCCGATTTCCCCATTTTGACGGGGATGCGTGGTGCATTCGGCCTTCTTGGTGCCGTCACCCGCATCGCTCATTTGCACCATGCAACTGATGTGATAGATACCATCAGCCCGCTGGGCCTGCGCGGCGAGGCAGGAACAGATCAGGAATGACACCCACAGCCAACGTTTCGTAGTCATCGTTATGGCTCCTTCTTGCATATTCAAGGTCAAGGTTCCCAATCTTCCAATGCCTTCCACCCAGTGTTCTTGGAACAACTTCCCGAGGGGCATACGAAGAATGCCGCGAGGGGATGGATCTCCCATATAGAAAAGCGCCGCGGATTGCCGCCCGCGTTTCCTGTCGTGTTTGGTTTATGCTCGCTGTCAAAGAACAGCCGGCCTTGTATCTTGACTTGCAATTGCTTTTCCTGGATGGTTTTAAGTTTCGTGAGGTCCCAACCTTTGTTCTTGCGATGGGGATTTTGAGGAATCATTTCTACGACTACGCCTTCGGTTTCATTGCCGTTCTTTGCCGGCGTGATATTGATGTGGTAATCGTTGCTGGGTTCGTCCTTTAGCTTGCAGTTCACAGATTCGCCTGTATTCGGGTGCGGCGGCAATTTCTTGGACGCGATGAAACCGGACAACTCCACGAAGTCTCCTTCGCTGAAGCTTTTGCTTCCGGCCTTCAGACCTGACAACACGATTGTGCGCGGCGCCGCGTTCATGCTGCGATAGCTGGAAATCTTTTGGCCCTTGATCACGATGGGGCCGTTGGCAAATTTCTTGTCAACGTCGGTCTGAAGGGCTTGCAGATCAGAGAAACTAATTTCAGCAGGGCTGCCGTTGATGGCGGTTGTTCGCTTCAGAGAGTTGGTAGCCGCAAGGGGCGTGCCGGACTTAGCACATCCGATCTTCGGGCACGATCCGATGTTCTTGAAGGTGCAATTGACGGCTGTATCGGCCTGAGCGGCCACTACAGACAAAACAAGCAGAGTAACAGTAACCGGGAGGGCCTTTGTGCGCATGCGGAACCTCTTTGCCGGTAAATTCGCGCACAAGCATAACACGGGCAAGTCAGAGCACTCGAAGAAATTTTGGAGCTCTTGTTTCTAAGTAAAAACTTTTGCAACGGCGATGGCCCGGCTTGGCGACATCGAGCTTCTCCATTTACTTCTGGTCTTCAAACAGCCGGGTGGATCGGATTCAATGAAGCGTTTACAGTCCGATTGCGAAATAGCCACATTTCGTCACACGACAATCAAAACCAATCCGGAAAAATCATCTCGATAAGACCGGGGACCCAGTAGGAATAAAACTGCTCGTCGCAAATTTTGTACTTACCATACTTCTTTCTGGCATAGTTGCCCCAGTGCGGCTGGGTGCCGTCCAGGTCAGTAAATCCGTACTCCTTGGCCAGCGCCCAGGAACTGAAGACGCGCCCGGTCTTCTTGTTCACCTTCGGATCCGCGGCAAGGGCCACCACGGCGCGGCCCACGTACCTGGGCGATTCTGAGACCAGAAAGTCCGGTCCGGCGTCGTTTTGGTTGCCGGCATTTGCGCGGTCTTTCTTTCCGGCATCCTTCCAATTGGCTTCGCTGACGCCAAAATGGTCCAGCACAGCTTCAGAACGCAAAAAGCCTGGAGTCAACGCCACGGAAACAATGTTCTTTTTGCGCAACTCGCGGGCCATGGCAAAGGCCAGCCGTATCACGGAGATCTTTACCAGGTCATAGAAAAGGTTGCCGCGATAGTAAAAAGCATCGCCGTCTGTAATTTCAAAAATAATTCCTTTCTTTCGGCCCAGCATCAGCGGAACGGCGAAATGGGAAGTGATGATGTGCGAATGGATTGCCTGCTTCAGCATGCGCAGTCCGTTATCCAGGTTGACCGTCCAGAAGGTCTTGCCGAACTCCGTGAGCGGGTCTCCGCCCCAAACGTCATTGACCAGAATGTCCAAGCCCTTATGACGCCGTTTGATCAAGGCCACCAGCTTCTTCACTTCCGCAGGCTCGGTGTGATCGACCCTTACGGCAATGCCGCGTCCACCGGCGGCAGTGACCAGTTCAGCGGTTTCTTCAATCGTTTCCGGACGGCCGGGTGTGGGGGCGCGTCCCGGGGAACGCTTTCGTGAACTGCGTCCAGTGCAGTAAACAGTGGCTCCAGCCTCGCCCAGGGCGATGGCAATCCCTCGGCCAGCACCGCGGGTGGCTCCGGCAACCAGCGCGATCTTGCCTTGCAATGCTTTCTTTGGCATTCCATCTCTCCGCGTCATCCCGCCGGGCTTGATTTCTTCTTTGGTTTCATGGCCTGCCATTGTTCTTCCGTGAGCACGTCGCCCAGGTTGCTGAATTCACTCGATCCCTTGAGGGTTTCGCCGCCATCCATGACGACTTGATGGCCGTTGACGTAGCCGGATTCATCACTCACCATGAATGCGGCCAGGTTGGCCAGCTCTTCGTGTGTGCCGAAACGTCCAAGAGGATTACGCTTCTTGGCCAGCTCTTCCAGAGACTTTACCGGCATCAGTCGAGAAAATGCTCCTTCGGTGGGGATTGGCCCAGGGGCGATCGCATTAAAGCGAATGCCACGGTTGCCCCATTCCACCGCCAGACTGCGGGTCATGTTCAGCACACCCGCTTTGGCGATGGACGATGGCACAACATAAGGCGAGCCGGTTTCAGCGTACGAAGTTGTGATGTTGAGCACGTTGGCGTGGCGGCCTTCTTTGATCCAGCGCCGCCCGCAGGCCATGGTTACGTTGATCGTCCCCATGAGCACAATGCCAATCACCGCTTCAAACGCGCCGATGGAGAGCTCTTCCGTGCGGGCGATAAAGTTGCCGGCGGCATTGTTGACCAATATGTCCAACGGGCCATCCTGCCAGAAGGTTTCGATCATGGTTTCCACGCGCGCGTTGTCGCGTACATCGCAGGAATAGGTTTTTACAGTTCCGCCAGTGGCAGCGCGCAACTCTTCCGCGGCTTCGGCCAGGACCGGTTCTCGGCGTCCGCAGATGTAGAGTGAGGCGCCCAGTTCGAGAAATCGTTTCGCCATGCTCTTGCCCAGTCCGGTGGCGCCGCCTGTTACCAGGATTCTCTTTCCAGAAAGCAGGTTCTTCTGAAACACGGAAATTCCTTTCGTTGTAAGGGTGAGCAGCTATCCTACGCTTCAGCGGCAAGCCGCGCACAGAGCCGCCTGGGCGGAGTGATCTGAAGCGCCGCACTTATTTTCTGATCCAGTATCTTTGTACTGTTGCCCGGGAAACCGCAGAGGACTATTGTGTGCATTAGAAAGTTCAAATCTGGGAGGCACAAGATGACGGTCCAGTGGTTATTTGTACTCATAATTCTGTGCCGAATCTGGATGCCAACCGCAAGTCCGGTAATGGTAAAGGCCGTATCCGGGCGGCGGAGCAAGCACTTTAACAGGGGGACAAGATGAGCGAACTACGACTGGACGTACAACTTTTTCACTATCCGGACATTGATGAGATCCGAGCGAGGCGTGTGCAGCGCGGATCTTCCACCTCCGGCACGGCCCGGCGGTCATACAATTCCGACGGCAACGAGCGGCAGGTCACGCTCCGCGGCCCAGGCCTCCCACGCACTAGCGCTACGCTGGAGGAAGATACGTTCGAGTTCGGGGCGGTCTTCTTTCCCGAGATTGAGCTCTGAAAGCACACGCTGGGCGAATTGCGGCTCCAGCGCGGCGATGGCAATCCAGCCATCGCTTGCCTGGTAGAAGCCATAAAGAGGATAGCCGCCGCCCAACAACCCACCTTGCACCGTCAATCCGGCTTTGAGTGGACCCGTAAGATCCAAAGCACAGTCATAAAGTGAAACCCAGGCAGAACCTGATTCACCTGAGCGCGCCGATTTGATCAGCAGAGCCAGTGCTTGCGTCACGCAGCGTTCCGCGCCGGCAAGATCCACATACAGCGATGCCGGCATGTGTGGCGGCGTGAGCAAGCCCAGACCGCACTGGTAGGTAAGATCATGGCCGCTGCGTTCTTCATCGGGCGGCAAGTATCCAACGATTCCCACAAAGCACAGCCGCGGATGCCGGCGATGAAGGTTCTCCCAATCCAACCCCAGGCGAGTTAGCGCTGAAGGTCGAAATGACGCCAGCAGCAGGTCCGCGCCGGCAAGCAGATCGTGCAATTTACGCTGGCCGGCAGCGTCTTTCAGGTCCAGGATAAGCACGGTTTGTCCCTGGCAGAGTTCGTCGTACCAGGTGCGGGCAACGTTCTTGAGCGGATCGCCCGCGGGTGGCTCCACCTTTGTGACTTCGGCGCCAAGTTGTACCAACCGCGCAGCCGCCACCGGCCCAGGTGTGTTCAACCCCAGAGTGACAACTTTTATGCCGCGCAAGAGAGATGTATCCGGGCTTGATGTCATTTGGACGCTGCCTTTGTAGAAACGCTTCCGCCGGAAGAGTCCGCGCAGGCACGTTTACTGGCATCGGGAATGGGGGTGATTTGTCCGGAGGCCGGGTCGATGCTGGAATTGATCAGCTCACCGCAATTAAAGGCCAGGGAATATTGGCCGTTGGCAAAGCTTTTTGCCGCTAGCACATGGCCCTCCTGCAAAATATCCAGGCGCATGGTGAACAGCTTGCCGTTCGCGTAATTTGCCCAGCCGTGAGGCGCGCCGCCAATGTAATACACTTCCTGCGTTTTATCCCCAAAGACATTCAAGAAAGTTGCTGTCCCGAGCTTGCCCTCGTGATAGTCAACGGTTTCGACCAGGTGGCCGTGATCATAGTTCTGGAACGGCCCGTGCTTGATTTCTTTTCCATCGTCGCCGGTGTAAACGTAATACATTCGATCACGCTGGAAATAATCGTCCTGGCTCCAGATCGTGACGCGGTGCACGCGCCGCCCCTCAATGGTTCGCGGAAAGCCGACACGAAATTCATAACCGACCGTGGCGGCCGCAAGAATGGCGCAAGGCAACAAAATGTAAAGCACGATTTTCTTGGCATGGGTCATTTTTCTGTCACGCTCATGGACGCCTATTATAGGCAAACTCCCATCTTGCGACGCCAAATGCCTGCTTTTGGGCGGACACTAACCCCAGTTGCCGCGGCGCGGGCAACGTCGTCAGCTGATCGCGTGTTAAAATCCGCTGCGGTTTTATTGGAGAAGAAATGGCCCTGCGTAAAGTCCGTCTGCTGATTGTCCTGTCAATGGTTCTTCCGTGCATTGTTGTTCACGCAACTGAGCGCCAGAACAATGCTGACTATCGCGCCCGCCGCGTAGCGCTGGCCAAACTTATGGAAGGCGGCTCCCTGGTTCTGTTTGCTCCCACGGAAGCTGAGGGCCAGAACAACCTTTACGGTTTTCGCCAGGACGACAACTTCTACTATCTGACCGGGTGGTCTGAGCCGGGCGCGGCCGTGCTGATCAACTCCAATCCGTATACGGAGATCTTCTTCCTGGCCGAGCATAACCTCACGCAGGAAAAGTGGACGGGGCCAAAACTGGGTCCGGAAGATCCCCAGGCCGCTCAGAAGACCGGCTTTGACAAGGTGGAGAGCCTGGACAAACTCCACGCCGAACTGCTAAAGGTGCTGCCGCAGCCTCGTGCCATCGTTTATTCCGACCTTGGCGCCAATGGTCAGGTGACTGCTTCCACCGGGCCGCTGGATTGGCTGCGTCGCGGCAACTCCTTTCCCAATTACGTTTCCTTTCGCGACGCCAAAGCAATACTGGCCCGCCTGCGCATGGTCAAGGACGTCGGTGAACTCCAGATGATTACCCGCGCCACGGATGCCTCCGCGGCATCGCACCGCGCAGCGTTGAAGGCGATCCACGCTGGCGTCACGGAAAGGGAAATCGCCGCGTTGATGCAGTATGAGTTCGGCAAGCGCGGTTGTGAGCGTCCAGCTTACGCGCCCATCGTTGGCTCGGGTTTTTATTCCACTGTGCTGCATTACTCTGAGGATTTCGGGACCATGAAGGACGGTGACATCGTGGTGATGGACGTGGCCGGCGAATATTCCATGTACGCCAGTGACATTACCCGCACCGCTCCGGTCAATGGCAAGTTCACGGCGCGCCAGCGCGAGATTTACAACATTGTGCTGGGAGCGCAAGAGACCGCCATGCGCGCCTTCCAGGCAGGGAAGTCCAAACTGGCCACCGGCCGCGACCCTGACTCTCTCTACACGGTTGCCATCGACTACATCAACAGTCATGGCAAAGACCTTCACGGAGATCCTCTGGGCAAATACTTCATCCACGGACTGGGACATCACGTTGGCTTGAATGTACACGATGCCAGCGATGCTTCGCCCCTGGATAAAGGCATGGTGTTCACCATTGAACCGGGCATCTACATTCCAGAAGAGAAGCTAGGCGTGCGCATTGAAGATATGTTCGCCGTGGGCCAGGACGGAAAACTGGTCATGCTCAGCCATGATCTGCCGCGGACGGCGGAAGAAGTGGAAAAGGCAATGGCGAAGTAGATTTGGTAGTGGCTCAATTTGAGCCACTACTGTAGATTTTGCAACATTGCCCAAGCCATTGTGCGCCTGTGTTTTTGCAGTTCTAAATTCAATAGGGCGCAACTTATGCACCTACAGATTTCTGTATTTACCATGGCTGCCAATCACGTAAGTCTAATCCCATCAATATCTTGACATCTGTGGTATTTGGAACTAAGAATGCACCATTACAAAATAAGGTTTAAGTGACAGTTGGTTTTTCTATTGTAAGAAATAACACTTGATTTACTTTTGATTTGGCCGACATTTTAGATTTTTGCTGTTCATCGAATCATCGTTTCCTTAGGAGGGAGATGAGATGTTAAGAAAAGTAGGTTTTTCCCCCCGGCTGCTGCCACTTTTGCTTCTGGTATTCACTGTGGCTTCATTTGCCCAAACAACCGCTAGCATTCAAGGGACTGTCACCGATCAGAGCGGAGCCGCTGTAGTCGGCGCCAAAGTGACCGTGAAGAGCACTGCTACCGGAATTGAACGGACTACACAGACCAGTTCGACAGGGGCATACGAAGTTCCTGCCCTGCCGCCTGGAGACTACAACGTTGAAGTGCGGATGAATGGATTCGAGGTGCAACTGGCCAAGAACGTGGTTCTCGAAGTCAGCAAGAATTCTGTCCAGAACTTCAGTGTGAAGGTCGCAAGCACTACTGAAGTGGTGACCGTGGAAGCAACGGCCCCGGTAATCGAAACGACTACGATGACGGTTGGCCAGACCATCAATCAGCGCACCGTCCAGGACATCCCATTGAACGGCCGCCATTTTGTCGACCTGGCGCTGTTGATCCCGGGAAGCGTTACGCCGCCGCAAAACGGCTTTTTGACTGCTCCGCTGCGCGGCCAAGGCTCATTTGCCTTTAACACCGCCGGCAATCGCGAAGATGCGGTCAACTTCATGATCAACGGCATCAACCTCAATGACATGGTGCAGAACCAGGTCACCTTCCAGCCAACCATCAATACCGTTTCTGAGTTTAAGGTCGATAACTCAACCTACAGCGCGGATTCAGGCCGGAACTCCGGGGCCATTGTAAACATTGCCACACGGTCTGGGGCAGACCAGTTCCACGGCGAAGTGTATGACTATCTACGCAATGAGTGGTTTGATGCGCGCAACGCTTTTAACCGTGTGACGACTTCAACGGGCGCATCCAATCCTATTTCGCCGTTCAAACGTAACCAGTTCGGAGGTGATTTTGGTGGTCCAATTCACAAAGGGACTACTTTTTTCTTCCTGAGCTATGAAGGGCTGCGTCAACGTCAGGGCTTGGCCCTGGCCACTCCGGTGTTCGAGAACAGCGATGTAAATCCAGCGATTGTCACCAGATCGACCATCCAGGCACTCGGCGGCCCGGTTGCCAAGGCTCTTCTGAACATCGTCCCCGTGGCAAATGCCGGAACCGCAACCAGCCCCCAGTTCATAGGATCTGCGAACGCGCCGGTCGACATTGATCAGGGAACCGCGGACATCAATCACAAGATCAGTGATAAGGATAATCTGCATGGTTACTATGTTTACCAGCGGGATCTCCGCATTGAAGGCGGAGCGGGCACAAGCATTCCCAATTTCGGCGACACTCGCTCTGGACATCGTCAAGTCCTGACCCTCAATGAAACCCACGTTTTTACTTCCAGTGTCGTAAATGAAGTCCGTCTTGGCGCGAATAGGATTTTCATTACATTCAACCCCAACAACACGACTGACCCCAATTCTCTTGGACTGGGAACAGCATTAGGGCCGAACGAAAAGTTTATGCCCACCATCTCGCTGGGTTTCTTTAGCCCTGCTCTGACATTTGGCGCCGAGCGTGCCTTTCCCCAGGGCCGTGGCGATGCCACCTTTGTTGTCGCTGACACGCTGAGCTGGGTGCGGGGCCGGCACTCGTTTAAGTTTGGCACCGAGTGGCGTGATTTCCGCAATAACAACTTCAATGATGATCCGGGAACGCTTAGCTATCTGACGGCGGCCCATTTCCAGGCTGACACGCCTGATACTGCGGCAAGGACCGTCGGCAGCATTGCCAACCGCATCAACCAAGCTGCCCTGGATTTCTTTGCGCAGGACAGTTTCAAACTGAAGCCATATTTCACTCTTGAGCTTGGGCTGCGGTATGCCTGGAATATGACGCCTTCCGAGGCCTTGGATCGCTACAGGACGTTCGTGCCGGTTGTGGCCCCTCTCGGTAACGGCAGCCTGCTGGTACCAACGGCTGAACCTTATGCCCAAAACAACAAGAACTTCCAGCCCCGTCTTGGTTTTGCCTGGGACCTGTTTCACAATGGCAATACCATCCTGCGTGCAGGCTATGCCTATCAGGTGGACCAGCCGATCACAGGTTTCGTTACCGGCTTGACGGCCAATCCCCCGTTTGGGCTTCCGGTCAACGTTTCAAGCGGAACGGGAACGGCGATTGGCCTTCTCGCGCCCAACTTCAACCCCAGCAGCACAGGTAAAAACCTGTCTCCGGCGCTGATCAACCCCAATTTCAGGAATGCCGATGTGCAATCCTGGAACCTCAACATCCAACAGCAGATGCCCGCTGGTGTGGCGCTGATGGTTGGCTATTTCGGAAGTAAAGGCACCCACTTGGAAATTGATCGCAACATCAATCAGTTTCTGACTTTGGGCACTCCCGCGAGCAGGCCGTTTTTGACGATATCCCCCAGCAGCCCCATTCAAGGCAACGCGACTCTGGCCAACAGCATTACCGAGCGTGACAGCAACTCCAATTCCAACTATCACGCTCTCTGGGTCACTGCCAACAAACGGCTCAGCCGTGGGTTGCAGTTCAACGCGTCTTATACCTGGTCGCACTCCATTGACGACGTCTCGCGCAACAACAATGGAGTGGTAGTGCCTGACAGCCTGAACATTGACAGCGGCCGAGGCAGTTCGGATTTTGATGCCCGCCATCGGTTCGTAATCAATGCCATTTACGATCTGCCGTTCAAAGCCAATCGCGTTGTAAGTGGATGGTCTGTAGCGCCAATCGTGAGCCTACAGAGCGGTAATCCATTTACCATCGTCGTGCCGAGTTCCACAATCACAGGCGTGGGTAGTACGGTCACGCCCATCGTTGTCGGACCTGTCGTCGTAAGTGGAAATCCGCTAGGGCAGTGGATTGTTCCGCAAGGTGGGAGTTTTACAAGCTCCTTTGTTATTCCGACTACCACCCTGGGAAATATGGGCCGCAACAGCATCGTTGGCCCCGATTTCAAGAACCTGGACATCGCGGTCATCAAGAATACCAAGGTCGCGGAAAAGCTGAATGTCCAGCTCCGGTTTGATGCATTCGACCTTTTCAACCATCCCAACTACGGGCAGCCGGCCAGGACTTTGTCTGCCACTACTGGACCTACGGTTCCCACTCTGTTTCTAATCAACAGTACTCGTTTCCCAACCGGTGACTCCGGGTCGTCGCGCCAACTGCAAGTAGCACTAAAGCTCCAGTTCTAATTGCGGACTGGTTCCGAACATAACACGAGCGCACCGGCTAAGCCGGTGCGCTTTTGTTTTGCGTAGGGAACTGGATGAAGTGCGCCCACTGGAAGGGGAAGAAGGCGGACAGGGCAGGACTTTGGTAAGAGGGAAGGATAAAAAACGCCCCGCATTTTCTGCGGGGCGTTTTGAATTAACGAAGTGTACTGAGTTATCCGCCGTAAGGCATGCCGCCGTGCTCGCCACCACCGCCGGCCGGGGCTTTCTTGTCTTCCGGCAGGTCAGAGATGAGGGCTTCGGTGGTCAGCATCAACGCAGCGATGGAGGCGGCGTTCTGCAAAGCAGTGCGCGTCACCTTGGTAGGATCGATGACGCCGGCTTTCACCAGGTCTTCGAACTTATCGGTCTGAGCGTTGTAGCCGAAGTTGTTTTCCTTGGAGTCGCGGATCTTGCCCACAACGATTGCGCCTTCTTCGCCGCAGTTCGCGACGATCTGACGCAACGGCTCTTCCAGAGCGCGGCGGACCAGATCAGCCCCGATTTCCTCATCATCATTCTTGAATTTGAGGGCTTCGAGCGCTCCCTGGCAACGGACCAGAGCCACACCACCACCGGGGACAATGCCTTCTTCCACGGCAGCGCGGGTCGCATGCATGGCATCTTCCACGCGGGCTTTCTTTTCCTTCATTTCGGTCTCGGTCGCCGCGCCGACTTTGATTACGGCAACGCCACCGACCAGCTTGGCCAACCGCTCTTGCAGTTTCTCGCGGTCGTAGTCGCTGGTGGCTTTTTCGGCCTGGCTGCGAATCTCGCGTACGCGGCCTTCGATCTCAGCGCTCTTGCCTTTGCCTTCCACCAGGGTAGTGTTGTCTTTGTCCACCGTGATTTTCTTGGCGCGGCCCAGATCGGTGATCTCAACGTTCTCCAGCTTAATGCCAAGGTCTTCCGTGATGGCTTTTCCGCCGGTCAGGATTGCGATGTCCTGCAACATGGCCTTGCGGCGATCGCCGAAGCCCGGAGCCTTGACGGCGCAGACCTGGATCGTGCCGCGAAGTTTGTTGACCACCAGGGTGGCCAGCGCTTCACCATCGACGTCTTCCGCGATGATCAGCAACGGACGGCCTTGCTTTGCCACCTGCTCCAGGATGGGCAGCAGGTCCTTCATGGTGCTGATTTTCTTTTCGTTGATGAGGATGAGCGCGTCATCCAGAGAGGTTTCCATGCGCTCGGGGTCGGTCACGAAGTAAGGGGAGAGGTAGCCGCGGTCAAACTGCATGCCTTCGACCACTTCCAGGCTGGTTTCCATCGTCCTGGACTCTTCCACTGTGATGACGCCGTCTTTGCCGACCTTCTTCATGGCTTCGGCGATGATGCGTCCAATAGTCTCGTCGTTGTTGGCGGAGATGGTGCCCACCTGGGCAATCATGTCACCGCTGACTGGCTTGGACAGGGTGTCCAGGAAGCCCTTGGTGCGGTTGCCGTCTTTGTCAACCGTGCCGCAAATGGTGGTGATGGCCCGCTCAATACCGCGCTTCAGCGCCATTGGATTCGCCCCGGCGGCGACTGTCTTTACGCCGTCACGGTAGATGGCCTGGGCCAGGACCGTGGCGGTGGTGGTGCCGTCGCCGGCTACGTCGCTGGTCTTGCTGGCAACTTCACGCACCATCTGTGCGCCCATGTTTTCCACGCTGTCGCCCAGCTCAATCTCTTTGGCCACCGTTACACCGTCTTTGGTGATGACCGGGGAGCCAAATTTCTTGTTGATGACGACGTTGCGGCCCTTGGGGCCCAGCGTCACTTTAACTGCATCGGCCAATACATTGACCCCGCGCAGGATGGCCTGGCGTGATTCTTCACCGTGCACAATTTGTTTTGCCATTGCTTCAATCTCCTATGAATTTCTTTGCCGCGATTCGCGGGAAAATTCTTGGTCTAAAAAAAGTTCATTTCATTGGCTGGGTTTCAGCAAGTAGTAATTGGCAATTAGGCAAAACCGACTCCTGCTAATTGCTATCTGCCATTTGCTGTTTTACCGTTTGCCGGCGCCGACTTTTTCGCCTTTTTCCGCGCCCTTGCTGGCGCCAGCGAGGATGCCGAGGATTTCCTCTTCTTTCACGATGAGAACCTCTTCGCCGTCAATCTTGATCTCTGATCCGGCATACTTGCCGAACAGGACGCGATCGCCTTCCTTCACTGCCAAAGGAACGGTCTGGCCTTTTTCGTAACGGCCGGTTCCAACAGCGATGATGATGCCTTCCTGGGGCTTTTCTTTGGCGCTGTCAGGGATGATGATGCCGCCACGAACGGTCTCTGCCTCTCGGACCCGGCGGATCAGTACGCGGTCATACAGCGGGGTGAACTTCTGTGACATGTAGTTACTCCTTTCAAAGTACCTATGAGAAGTGGGGTTTACGAATGCTGTTGAAGAGTGACTAAAGGGAACTGCTAGCACTCTTTGCTAACGAGTGCTAATTATAGGGAAAGACCCTATGAGTGTCAACCGGAAGATTGAGTGATATAGACTCACATTAGAGAAAGCGCAGGATTGCAGGCTGAAATATCAGCCTTTCACAACCGGGACAAGCGCTGCAAAGATGTTGACAACAATTGAGATATCTCTGATTTTACGCTCGTGCCGGATCGATTTTTTCCGTGCTGACTCCAAGTTCCGCAAAGGCCTTTTGCGCCTTTTTTGCGTCGAACTTGCCATCACGGGCCAGCCGGGAGAGCGCTGCCGTCGCGATTGATTCGGCGCTGATCTCAAAGTGCCGCCGCAAGTGTTCGCGATTGTCGCTGCGTCCGAAGCCGTCAGTCCCCAGCGTTACCATTCGCGTGCCGAGCCAGGGAGCAAGCTGGTCAGGTACAACTTTCATGTAATCACTGGCCGCGATGATCGGTCCGTTGGCCCCTTCCAGGGCTGTCAGGATGAACGGCTGCTTTTGCTTTTCCACCGGATGCAGGCGGTTCCAGCGCTCTGTCGCCAGGGCTTCACGACGCAGCTCGTTGTAACTGGTCACGCTCCATACCTCAGCCTGTACACCATATTTTTCCGCCAGGATGCCCTGAGCGCGCAACGCCTCATTCAGGATTGGGCCGCTACCGAAAAGTTGGACGGTAGCCTTCTTGCCTTCCGCCGCTTTGAACTTGTAAATCCCGCGAAGAATCCCATCCTGGCAGCCTTCCGGCATCTCTGGCATGGCGTAATCTTCGTTGTAGAGCATGATGTAGTAAAAACGGTCTTCGCCCTCCTGGTACATGCGCCGCATGCCGTCCTGGATGATTACGGCCACCTCATAGACATACGCCGGATCGTACGTGGCGCACGTTGGAACTGTGCTTGCGTGCACAATGCTGTGGCCGTCCTGGTGTTGCAGACCTTCGCCGGCCAGCGTTGTTCTGCCGGCGGTGCCGCCCATCAGGAAGCCTTTTCCACGGGCGTCGGCAAAGGCCCAGATCAAGTCTCCAACCCGCTGGAAGCCGAACATGGAGTAATAGGTGAAGAAGGGAATTGTGGGCACATGATAGTTGGAATAGGCGGTGCCCGCGGCCGTGAATGACGACATGGATCCGGCTTCCGTGATTCCTTCCTCTAGAATCTGCCCGTCTTTGGCTTCACGGTAGTAGAGAAGCATGTCCACGTCGTGTGGTTTATAGAGCTGGCCCTGGCTGGCGTAAATTCCCACCTGCCGGATGATGGACTCCATGCCGAAGGTCCGGGCTTCGTCGGGAATGATGGGCACAACGAGCTTGCCAATCTTGGGGGCCTTCATCAGACCGCGCAGCATGCTGACAAAACCCATGGTGGTGGAAACAGCACGGTCTTTCGATCCTTCCAGCGATTCCTTGAACGTCTCCAGCGCGGGCGCTTCGAACTCCGGCTTGGGGACGGTGCGCACCGGCATGTATCCGCCAAGTTCCTGCCTGCGCTCCTTCATGTATACGATCTCCGGGCTGTCGTCCTTGGGGCGGTAAGGTACACCTTCTTTGGCGGCCTTATCTGGGATTGGAATCTCAAAGCGTAACCGGAACGCGGACAGCGCTTCATCGGTCATCTTCTTTTCCTGGTGGGTAGCGTTGCGTGCCTGTGCCGATCCCAGGCCGTAGCCTTTGATCGTTTTGGCCAGGATTACCGTGGGGCCGCCCTTGTGTTCCACCGCACGCTTGTAGGCGTTATAAACTTTTTGCGGATCAAGGCCGCCGCGCTGTAGGCGGAAGATTTCTTCATCGCTCATATCGGCGACGAGCGCCGCGGTTTCCGGATACTTGCCAAAGAATTCCTTGCGTATAAAAGCGCCATCTTTGGCTTTGAATGCCTGGTATTCGCCGTCCACACACTCTTCCATGCGCTTGAGCAGCATTCCGGAGTGGTCCCTCGCCAGAAGGGCGTCCCATCCGCAGCCCCAGATCACTTTGATTACGTTCCAGCCGGCGCCACGGAAGGCCGCTTCCAGTTCATTGATGATTTTTCCGTTGCCACGCACCGGGCCGTCCAGGCGTTGCAGGTTGCAGTTGACGACAAAGATCAGGTTGTCCAGTTTTTCGCGGGAAGCCAGCGTCAGTTGCGAGCCTACGGCCTCTGGCTCATCAGTCTCGCCATCGCCGACAAATGCCCATACTTTGCGAGGCGTCTGCTTGATCAGCTCGCGGTTCTCCAGGTAGCGCATGAAACGCGCCTGATAAATGGCATTGAGCGGACCCAGCCCCATGGAGACCGTGGGGAAACGCCAGAATTCGGGCATGAGCCACGGGTGCGGGTAAGACGAGAGCCCGGGTTTATCGCGCAGCTCATGGCGATAGTTTTCCACCTGTTCTTGCGAGATCCGTCCTTCCAGGAACGCGCGCGCATATACGCCAGGTGAGGCGTGGCCCTGAAAATAAACAAAATCGCCAGGTTGGTCACCGTGTGTGGCGTTAAAGAAATGGTTGAAGCCGACTTCCAGCAGCGTGGCCAGAGAAGAATACGTCGAGATGTGGCCGCCGATGCCCGCGTCTTTCTTGTTCTGCCGATGCACCATGGCCATGGCATTCCAGCGGATCAGGCTCTTGATGCGCCGTTCGATCGCGCGATCTCCGGGGTAAGGGAACTCTTCCTCCACGGGAATGGTGTTCACATACGGAGTGTTCAACTGGACAGGGATGTCCACGCCGGCGTGCTGCGCCCGTTTCGTCAGGGCGTCGAGCAGTCGCGTTGCTTGACTGGGGCCCCCATTGTCCACTACCTGGTCAAAGGCTTCAATCCATTCACTGATTTCTTCAAAATCCGGTTCCATCGCCGCATCAAGCTTTGCATTCATAGTATTAGTATGCCTCTAAGTACAATCAAGTGCCAACCGTTAACGAGTCGCTAACGGACACGACAAAGGATTGACTTCTCCAAACGTCAAATTTTTCGGAGCCCTTTCAGGATTTGCTGAGTTTGGCAGGACTCAAAACTCTTCTTCGAAACCGCAACGGTATGCGCTTCAACTCGCCATCCAGGACCTCAAATGAGTGTACCTGCTCCTTGCGCCGCACAGGCTCCGATGGCTGCTCTGTAAGCGCGACCGCTGCATCCATCTCTCTGCTGAAATCATCAACCACGTTCTGCTTCCACGTATCTGACCAGAGATTCCTTCGCTTCAGATAATTCTCCATAAACAACACGGGATCTTTCGCCTTCCAATACTCGGCTTCCTCGGCCCCCGAGTGTCCTGACCAGCGGTAAGTCTTGCATTCAATCAACGCGGAACCGTGGCCTTCACGAGCGCGGCGAATCGCTTCCTGGGCCACGCGAAAAACTGCTACTACATCATTACCGTCAACGGCGATTCCAGGAAAGCCATAGGACCGAGCCTTCACGCCCAGGTCCTCGACCACGGACGAGCGGCGGATGCAGGCCGGTTCATCCCAAGAATTACTTTCTATCATGAAAACAATCGGGAGTTTGCGCGCTCCGGCCAGGCGCAGCACTTCATGCCAAAGACCCGAAGAGATGGGTTCTGCCCTGCAAAACACCAACACAACCAAGGGCCTCTTTTGCATCTTGTAAGCCAGCGCCACACCCGTAGCAATATTGAGTTGCGCCGTGATGGACGGCTCCGGCACAGCGGTTTTCAGCGGATCAGAACCGTTATGGGTTGGCGCGGCGTCTGGTTGATCGGTGCTGGCTGGCCGCGCGCAGAGCCGGGCAAAAATTAACTTGAGGGGGGTGCCTTGGATGAACCCTGAGATGAAATCGCGGTCGGAAATTGCAATGCAGTCTTCTGAAAGCAGATCAATGGCGGCGCCAACTTCGGTGGCTTCCTGGCCAACTGCTGGGCAGCGGTCGCCGATGATCTTGCCTTGTATGGACAGCCCGCCCACCTTCTCTTCGATCATGCGGCACTTCAGCATGGTGGAGTATAGGCGCTTCAATTTTTCTGGATTCAGGGGGACGGAGCCTGTGTGTTGTTGTGTAGTCGTTGCAGGCTTGGTTTCTGGGCTGGTTCGTGACCTGCCATTGCCGGTTTGAGTGGCAGAATGGTCCCTGGATTTGCGTGCCATAAGTTTGTCCCCGGCAGAAACATTTATTTTATCCCAAACTGCCGCGGGCAGGGCCCAGCAAAGCCACGAAGGTCTATCTGCTTGATTTTGTGACATTGTAGATCTCTCATGACAAGCCTTGATGTTTAGAAAGCAAATTTGCATCCATTCTTCTAACCGGTTTTCAACAGTTCAGTGAATAACGATGTGGAAAACCGCCACGTTACTTGAGTAACATCGCGCAAGTTGCGTGTTTTGACCCTTTGCACAGGTTCGGGTGCGAAGTGTTAATTGTTGGTGAAATGTTTTGCGGAACGTTCACGATTGCGGATGTTCTTGTGCAAGTTATTGCATCGCCCTGCGCCAACGCGATAACATCACCGTCCTGGCGGAGGTTCTATGGCTTCCAAGTTCACCAGTAAAAACACCATGGCGAGAAAAACTTGAGCGGCACGAGGCCAAAGTTGTGGACATCCCTCCACGCATGCAGGCACGCCTGGGCCAAGGCCGAATGCTGATTCCCAAGCCGCTAGATGTGGATAAGCTCATTCGTCAGGTACCCAAAGGGAAGCTTGTAACCGGCCCCGTGCTTCGCCAGGAGCTGGCCAGGAACAGCAACGCTGACGTTGCCTGCCCCATCACCACGGGAATTTTTGTGAGAATCTGCGCTGAGGCGTCGGAAGAGGAGCGGCGCGCTGGGAAGAAAACTATTACACCCTGCTGGCGTGTGCTGAACAGCGAAGGCGGGCTCAACCCAAAATTTCCCGGGGGCGCTGCGGCACAAAAGCGCAAACTGGCGGCTGAAGGCCACAAGATTATGCCGGCAAAGGGCAAGAAGCCGCCGGTAGTGATGGGCTTTGAAAAGTCTCTGGTCAGATTCTGACTCAACACGCAAACACAACATACAATTGACTTGATGAAGGTTCGCATTGACAAGCTTCTAGTCGAGCGCGGGTTGGTGCCTTCGCGTGAGCGTGCACAGGCCATGGTCCTCTCCGGACGGGTCATGGTCGATGGGCAAAAAATCGAGAAGGCTGGCGCCGGAGTCGATCCGGAAGCGGAGGTTCGCTTTCTTGGCGAAGACCTGAAGTACGTGGGCCGGGGCGGACTCAAATTGGAAGCGGCGCTCACGCACTGGAAAATTGATTTGTCGGACAGAAGGTGCATGGACGTTGGCGCTTCCACCGGTGGTTTTACCGACTGCATGTTGCAGCACGGCGCAGCCGAAGTGATTGCGGTGGACACCGGTTATGGGCAGATCGCCATGCGGCTGCGCACGGACCCGCGCGTGAAATTACTGGAAAAGACCAACGCGCGCTATCTGACGCCGGAGAAACTGCCGCAGCCGCGGCAGGCAACTCCGATCAGCTTTATCGCCATCGATGTATCCTTTATCTCTGTTACACTCGTGCTCCCGGCGGTACTTGAGTCCGCTTTTGTGCCTCCGGCGGTGCCGCACCGTGAAGTAGTGGTGCTGATCAAGCCGCAATTTGAAGTTGGTCGTGAACTGGTGGGAAAAGGCGGCATCGTAAAAGACGAGCAGGCCCGACAGAATGCTGTCCTCAAAGTAACGCAACTGATTGACGGCCTGGGAGGTCGGCAGATAGAAGTGATTGACTCTCCGATTTTGGGCATGCAAGGCAACAAAGAATTTCTCTTGCACGCAGAGTTCTAGAATAATGAAAAAAGCCTCCATCATCTCCAAGCAGGGCAAGCCAGAGCTGGCGAAAGTTGTGTGTGAAGTTGCCGCATGGCTGCGCGAGCACGGCTATTCGGTCACCGCCGACGCCGCTACGTGCGAGTTCTGTCCTGAATGTAAGTTGGAGGAAAGGGAAGCTCTGGTTGAAAGCGGTCCGGACTTTGTCATTGTCCTGGGTGGTGACGGCACCCTGCTTTCCACCGCGCGGAGCGTGGCCAAGGCGGGCATTCCCATTCTCGGCATCAATCTTGGATCGCTTGGTTTTTTAACCGAGGTAAAGCAGAACGAGATTCCCCAAGCGCTGGCCGACGTGGACGCGGGTCGCTGCGAGGTGAGCCTGCGGCCCATGCTTCATTGCCAGGTGCAGCGCGGACAACAATGCGTCGCCACCTATGACGCACTCAATGAAATTGTGATGAACCAGAGCGCGGTAGCCCGCATCACGGACTTTGAAGTGCGAGTCAATGGAACATTTGTCTCCCATTACAAAGCCGATGGATTGATCATCTCCACGCCCACTGGATCAACCGCCTACTCGCTCGCGGCCGGAGGTCCCATCCTCTCGCCTGATGTTCCTGGTTTTGTGATTACGCCTGTGGCATCGCACGCTCTGACCAACCGTCCCCTGGTCATACAGGACACCGCTGTCATCGAAGTCCGTGTGACCGTAACCCGCGCGCAGGCGTTCCTCACCGTAGATGGACAACAGGGCATACCGCTGGCGGAAGGCGATGTGGTGCGATGCAGAAAATCAGAATTCCAGGTGAAGTTGTTCAAACTGGCCGGCCGGTCTTTTTTTGATGTCCTGCGGACCAAGTTGAAGTGGGGCGAGAGATAAAGGAAGATAGAAGACTAAAGACTGGGTAAACGCACTGGAGTGAACACACATGAGATTGCGCCGTACAGTGTTGGCCTGTTTGTTCTCTATTTTGTTTTGCTCCCAGCTTGTTCTGGCCCAATCCAAGCCCGCCGCTGACCTGATCGTTACCAACGCAAAAATCTGGACAGTAGATAAAGCCCGGCCACAGGCGGAGGCCCTTGCCATATTGGGTGATCGCATTATTGCAGTCGGCGCCGCGGCAGAGGTTGATTTATGGCACGGTCCGCAGACCAAAGTCCTGGACGCGAAGGGAAAGCTTCTGCTGCCTGGCTTCAACGATGCCCATGTCCATTTTGTGGATGGCGGAGAATATCTGAAGGCTGTGCAATTGAAAGACGCAGCCTCAGCGGCAGAGTTCGCCAGCAAGATTGGAGATCGGGTCAAGACTACTCCCAAGGGCGAATGGATTATCAGCGGCAACTGGGATGAACAGAAATGGTCGCCGCCAGATCTTCCTACCAAAGAGCTGATTGACGCGCTCACGCCAGAGACGCCGGTGTGGGTCAATCGCTATGATGGACATGAGTCGCTGGCGAACTCGGTAACGTTGCGCTTGGCCGGCATTACCGCTAAAACTCCTGACCCCGCGGGTGGGCAGATCGTGCGCGACGCGCAGGGAAACCCCACTGGTGTTCTCAGAGACGCCGCGCAGGAACTGGTCAACAAAGTGATGCCGCCCATGTCATCGGCGCACCGCATGCGCGCCATTCATCAGGCGCTGGAGCATGCTGCTTCACTGGGTGTAACCAGCGTCCAGAACATGAACCCCACGTATGACGACGTGAAAGCATTCGCGGAGCTCCAGGAAAAAGGAGCGCTGACCACGCGCATTTACGTCGCTCCCATGGAAACGGACTGGAAAGATCAGGCGAAGGTTGGCGTCCGTCGTGCCTTCGGCACATCTATGCTGCGCATGGGCGCGGTCAAGGGTTACGCAGACGGCTCCCTGGGATCGACGACTGCCTATTTTTTTGAGCCTTACACCGATGCGCCCCAGACAAGCGGGCTGCTGAGTGGCGAAATGCATCCCGTGTCAGCCATGCTGCAAAGGTTGAAGAGCGCTGATGTTGCCGGGCTGCAACTCTGTATGCATGCCATCGGCGACCGCGCCATCTCCATGACGCTTGACATATTTGCGCAGATTGAAAAAGCGAATGGCAAGCGCGACCGTCGCTGGCGCATCGAGCATTCGCAGCACCTCGCGGTAAAAGATTTTGCCCGCTACGCCCAGCTTGGAGTGGTCGCCTCCGTTCAGCCGTATCATGCGATTGACGATGGCCGCTGGGCGGAAAAGCGCATTGGCCCCGACCGCGCCAAGCACACCTATGCATTCCGTACGTTCCTCGACAACGGCGTCCACCTGGCCTTCGGGACAGATTGGCCAGTGGCCCCGCTTAGCCCCATGTGGAGCGTTTACGCCGCCGTTACCCGCGCCACACTCGATGGCAAAAACCCTGATGGCTGGATACCGGAGCAGAAGCTGTCCGTTGCCGAGGCGGTTGAGGCGTACACCATGGGATCAGCGTACGCGGAGTTTCAGGAGAAAGAGAAAGGATCCATCACGCCGGGCAAGCTCGCGGATTTCGTTGTCCTCAGCGATGACATCTTCAGGATCCCCCACGCGGCCATTAAGAACGTGAAAATCGAGGCGACCTATCTAGGCGGCAAGCTGGTCTATGGCGGGCTTGAGTAAGCGGCGTTCTTATGATGCGTTTAAAGAAAATCAGTCTGTTGAAAGACCGCGTTGAGTCTTGGCAAGAATACCCGTTTAATGTGCCTGCCATTCAGTCTCTTGAGGAGATCGATGTGAGGAGTCGATTGGTATTTTTTGTGGGGGAGAATGGTTCGGGCAAATCCACGTTGATAGAAGCGATCGCCGCGCATTATGGGTTTGGCTATGAAGGTGGCAATAGAAATTATTCCAGTGCTACCACCGATTCAGTACGAGCAGTGGATCCGCTTGTGAAGGCTCTGCGAATCGCATTTACAACGCGTACAGGCAAAGGTTTTTATCTTCGAGCGGAAAGTTTCTTTAACATTGCAACGTCTGTCGATCAAATAGGCTTCTACGAGCCTTATGGCGGTAAGTCACTTCATGCACAATCCCACGGAGAGTCCTTCCTCTCATTGCTGAAGAACCGATTCACACGACGGGGCTTTTATCTAATAGACGAGCCTGAGGCCGCTCTTTCTCCATCCCGGCAACTCAGCCTGCTAGTTCTTCTCCACGATCTGCTTGAGAAAAATGATGACATTCAGCTGGTAATTGCCACACATTCTCCAATTGTCCTGGCTTTTCCGGGCGCACAAATCCTGTCATTCGATGGCGGAAAAATCCGCGAAGTTGAATACGAAGACACGCTACCTTTTCAGATTTATCGCCGGTTCTTCGGCGACAGAGAAAATTTCATGCAAACGCTGTTTTCGGAGTTGGATTTGAGATCACCGGCAAGATAGGGGGTTCGCTCAAAAAGAGGGCAAAAATTAAGAAGCCCCGAGTTTTTGTGGTTGACCCATTCACCTCGACCAGCGGTTCGCTATAGACCCTCGCCGACCCGCGTTCTCTATTTAGTCTCTTGCGAAACCTAACAAAGTGCGATCTTTAATCAGCTTGCGCTGAAGCTTGGGCTCCGGGCTCACCGCCAACCGGGTAAATCGGTCAACACCTCGGGGCTTCTATCTTTGCCTCTGAAATCTCTTGTTCTCCTCGACCAGCAGTTCGCTGATTAGACCCTTGCCGACCCTCCGGCGCTTTCAGCTTGCGCTGTGCGCGGTGACCTGAGCTTGGGACCCGGACTCGCCACCAACCGGGAAAACATTTGAGATGTCAAAGAACGAGTGTGAATCTACGCCTCTGTAGATTTAAGTCAATCAGATTTTAACAACTATAACCTTTGCAGAATCAACAGTTTGCGGCGCGTCCACAAGGCCCTGCCAAAAAGCAGTGCAGCGCATTACTAAAGTACAGCAATCATGCGGCGAAACCGCGATTTTAACGTGTTATTAAAATGTGCAAATTTGCGGCGAAATCGCAATTGATGCGGGGGAAAAAGCAATTGGCAATTAGCAATTGGTTTCTCATTGCACATCTGTTGTTTGCAAAAAAAAAGAACCTTCGCTAACTGCTATTTGCGAAGGTAATTGTCGCCTGACAACAAGTATCATAATGCCTCGATGCATTGGCGTGACATCTGGGCTTGGTTGCACACATGGCAGGGCTATGTCCCGACCAGTATCGCTCTTGCTACTGCTCTCTATTACGGGCCTCAAAAAGTTCTAGAAACATGGGATTGGTATCTAAATCGTTTTCTTGACGAGGACGTGTTGGATGTTCTCCGTGATAGAAGATTCGCACACTCTTATGATGATGGAATAGGGCCAATTCAGCGTCCTCCTGTCGTGCCAATAGAGATTCCATATGGAGAAAATGAAATTGCGAGTAAATTGAGTAGAACGGTCAAATCAGTTAAAAAATCTCTACAGAGATTACGCAAGAAAGGGAAAGCAAACACTGATAGTTATGGCTGGAAAATAGTCGTATAGGGTTATTTGCCGCTATAAATGCAATTCCCAAGGAGAACCGAACGGGTCCGTCTGAGCAGTTTCTACGCGAACTACCGCGCACGCTTCGCTCTGGCCTTGATCCAGTGTGAAAAGTAGACGGTCAGTTTTTACCTTCAGGCTTGTAATCAATTTGTCATCTTCCAATAAGCAATAGAGCGGATTCGGAGTAGGTTCATCATCCGGTTTGGATGGCATCTCGTCGCCCCGCTTAGGTCTTCGGAGTGCGTCAACGAGTGTTTTTACCTGATTGTCAATGTCTCCACCAGCTTCCATGATGGTTCCGGGGCGACTTCCCCGCAATAGCAAGATGTCAAGCGAACATACCAACCCGTTTGGCTCTGTAATCAAAGGAATCATGCCGATTCCACCTTGTGAGTAATTATCTGCCATCACATCCAAAAACGGTCGAGGGGGAACTATTGGATTACCAGCATCATCTCGCTCTTGCGTCTTATCGCCGTAATATCGCAAGGCTGGGTGTATTTCCCAAAGACGCTTTAGTTGGTCATGGAAGTGACGACGAATCGCATGTTTTTCCCAAGCGCGATTACGCTTGCCGGACTTGATGAGATTGCCGGCATAGATCAAGTGAAATTCCATAACTTCCTTTGGGGATAATCAACTTTGCCAATTGCTGATTCTCACGCCGCTCCCGCCTTGCCTGTCCAATCGCCGAGCAATTCCACTTCTCCTCCGGGATTGCGCATCTCCTTGGCGGGATGAAAGACGATTTGGTCTTCGCGACGGAAATACGAACAGGTCAGGCTCCAGGTTTCAAAGCCGCTGCCGGAGACAGTAATCATGATCGCCTCCGCCGGGGCGTCCGCCAACGCGCCCCATCCTTCACCTTCCAGCCGCGCTGGAGAGCCGGCCTCGTCGGGGTAGACATCATTCACGGTAATAATCGCGGTGGCGTTCTTGTCTTTGGCAACGTCCATCATCTCCGCGTAGATATCGTCGCGCTCTTCTTCGGTTTCAAATTCGATATCAAAGATCAGGTTCTCGTTCGGCGTGATCACCACGGCCGTCGGGTTCAAAAAGCCCTCACCCTGAAGCGACTGCTGCGCCTCATGCAACATCTCGTAAGCCAGGGCCTTCAGGTCGATCATAAGCAGGCAGTCTCCTGACGCAGCAAATCTTTCAAAGTTTCCCGGCGGCGGATGAGCCGCGCGCGCGTGCCTTCCACCAGCACCTCAGCCGCGCGGGGACGGGTATTGTAATTGGATGCCAGGGACATGCCATACGCACCGGCATCAAAGATACAGAGATAGTCGCCAGGAGCAGACGCGGGCAACATGGCGTCCTTGGCCAGGAAGTCCCCGCTCTCGCAGATTGGCCCGGCGATGTCTGCTTGCATCAACTCCGCTTGCTTCTTCTGCACCACGGGAACAATCTCATGCTGTGCTTTGTACAGAGACGGGCGGATGAGATCGTTCATGGCGGCGTCCACGATGGTGAAACGCTTGTTCCCGTTCTTCTTCTGATAGAGCACGCGTGTGACTAACGCTCCAGCGCTGGCAATAATGGACCGCCCTGGCTCCAGCAGAAGATGCGGACGCGCCCTCTTGAGCGTTTGCCACGGCTGAGTGACGGCATCGGCATAACGCCGGGCTACGTCGTTAAAATCCACAGGCGCAGAGCTGTCGTACGAAATACCAAGTCCTCCGCCGGCATCGATGAAGCGGATCTCGTGTCCGTCCGCGGTCAGTTGCTCGGTCAACTCTGCGGCACGCTCCATTGCCAAACGGAACGGAGAGACGTCCGTGATCTGCGAGCCGATATGCAGGCTTATGCCCGCGACCTTCAGATGCTTATGCGCCGCAGCGCGCTTGTAGAGTTCGCGCGCGGCGCTGATCGGGACGCCAAACTTGTGTTCCCGCAGACCGGTGGAGATATACGGATGCGTCTCAGCCGGAACATCAGGATTCACGCGCAAGGCCACATTGGCGGGCTTGCGCAGCTGCGCGGCACATTGGGCCAGCAGCTCAAGCTCGCCCTCGCTTTCTACATTGAAAAGGAGAATGCCGCTGCGCAGGGCAAGCCGCAGTTCATCCACCGTTTTGCCGACGCCGGAAAACACAATCTTCTTGAGCGCCTTTGGCTCCGCCAGCCGTACCCGCTCCAGTTCGCCGCCGGAGACGATATCAAAACCCGCTCCCATTCGCGCCAGCAGACGAAGAATTGCCAGATTGGAATTGGCTTTGACTGAGTAGCAGACTGTATGCGGCACTTTCGCAAACGCACTATCCAAAATCCGATAGCGTTCGCGCACCGTGGTGGCGGAATAAACGTACAGCGGCGTCCCAAACTTGGCTGCCAGCTTGCTTAATGGAAGACGATCACAGTGGAGTTCGCCGTTCTTATATATAAATCCGGGTGGCCGCATGAACATGACTGGGGATTGTAACAGGATGGCCATTGGCTTTGGACTCTTGGCCATTGGCTTTTAGCTCTCAGTTGTACTAATTATGAAGATCCTTTGCAGATTTAACACAGAAGAGAAAAAATGTATTCTCAAAAATCAGCGGTCAGCAGCCAATAGCCAAAGGCCAAGAGCCAATAGCCGATTCTCATTTTACTTTCAGCACCACAACCGTCTGGTCATCAAAGACCTCGGTGCCGGCGGCAAAGTCGTCGGCTGCTTGAAAGATGGCGTCTACAATTTCCTGAGCGCTTCCGCCGGCGTGTTTGGAGATCACGTGCTCAACGCGAGTACGCCCGAACTGCTCATCCTTGGCGTTGCTGGCGTCCACAATGCCATCACTGAAAAAGACGAACACATCGCCGGAAGAAGCATGAACGGTGATTTCGTCGTAGGAAACATCTTCAAACATTCCCAGTGGCAGCCCGGCGGCTTCCAGCATGTGGGCATGTCCCTCGTGACAATAAACGGGCCGAGGCAAACCGGAGTTGGCCACGTGCATGATCTTCTTATCGTCGTCCCAGAGAGCGCAGGTAAGCACCAGGTACTGTGCGTCAAGGCGGCGATGATTCAACGATTTGTTCACGGCGTTCAGCAATTCTGAAGGAGAAGGTTCATCGCGCGCCAGGCTACGAAGAATCCCGCTGACCAGCGCGGCATAAAGCGCTGCCGGAGCGCCTTTGCCGCTGACGTCGCCCACGGTGATGCAGGCGCGGGGCAGCGTGTAGTCAAGAAAGTCGTACATGTCGCCGCCAATGGCATGCGCCGGATTGAACCGTGCGGCCAGCTGGGCGCCCGCCAGGAGAGGACAGGAGGGAGGCAGAAGATGATGCTGAACTTCGCGGGCCATGGCCAGGTCGCGTTCCATACGCTGTTCTTCACGGGCGATCCGCTCATACAGGCGGGCGTTTTCAATGGCGATGGCCACCTGCGCCGCCAGCGTACTCACGGTGCGAACGTGTTCTTCATTGAAATATCCCCGGCGCGTATGCTCCAGGTCGAGCACGCCAATGACCTCGCCTTTGTAAATTAGCGGAACGCACAGTTCCGACCGCGCTTCTGGATTGGCTTTAACGTAGCGCGGATCTTTGCTTACGTCCGGAGCAAGGATGGGTTTCTTCTCCAACGCGGCTGCCCCGACCAGGCCGCGTCCTATGGCAATGTCATGCTTGATCTGGATGTTTTCCTTGAATCGAACCGCGAACCGATGCACCAGTTTGTGTTTGCTGTCATCCAAAAGCAGGATGGAAAACATCTGGTAGTCGATGACCTTGCGCAGCAGGTCGCCGATGCGTTGCAGCAACTGGTCCAGGTTCAGGATGGAAGTCAGGTCGCGGCTGATTTCATTCAAGAGCGCAAGAGTGTTGGCCTGCTTGACGATCCGGGTGTAAAGCCGCGCGTTCTCAATGCTGACCGCAATGCGCGACGCGATCAAAGACAGCAGGCGAGAATGTTCTTCCTTGAAATAACCCGGCTCGTGCGCCTCAATGTCCATTACGCCGATCACGCGGTTCTTGTTGATCAACGGTACGGCCAGTTCAGAACGCACGCGGGGGACCGCTTCAATGTAGTGCGCGTCCTTGTGGACATCGTCGACCAGAATGGCGCGGCGTTCTTTCACCGCGCGGCCGGTCACACCTTCTCCTACCTTAACGCGTATGCGCTCAGCGATTTCCGGGGAATGTCCAATTTGGAAGCGGAAGCGCAGCTCCTGGGAGCGTTCATTCAGCAGCAGGATGGAGAAGATCTCATAGTCGATCACACGTTTGACCACCTCAGCCACGCGCTGGAGCAATGTGTCCAGATCAAGCGTGGTGTTGAGCACGTCGGCCACTTCGATGAGAAGAGATTCGACGTCGACACGCTGCGGTGAGGAAGTAGCCATAAGATTCATCCGTTATGATAACAGCGTCTGAGGATTTGAATGTTGCTGCGGATTGGCCGTGCTGAAACGAAGATGCTGACAGCAGAAATGCCTTTAGCTCTTGGAGAACTCAGGCGCGCCAAGCTCACGAACAATCGCCACGCTTGCGCTGGCGCCGATGCGATTGGCGCCGGCATCGATCATCGCATTCGCCGTGGCCGCGGTGCGGATACCGCCGGAAGCCTTCACTCCTGCCTGATCGCCCACAACGCCGCGCATCAGGGAAACATCTTCCGCCGTCGCGGAGCCAAAAAATCCGGTTGCCGTTTTTACAAAATCGGCCTTCGCGGCCAGGCTGAGCTGGCAGCTCAAGATTTTTTCCTCCAACGTAAGTAGAGGCGTCTCAAGAATTACCTTCAGAGTGGCGCCGCCTTCATGCGCAACCTCAGCCACGGCAACAATGTCATTCTGCACCGTAGCGCGGTCGCCTGACTTCAGCGCGCCAATGTTCATCACCATGTCCAATTCGTTGGCTCCCAGGCGAATGGCTTCAGCCGCCTCAAAGCGCTTGACGGTAATGTGATTGGCGCCGAGCGGAAATCCGATCGTAGCGGCCAGCTTGACCGGCGTGCCGCGAAGCACGGAAGCCGCAAGGTTGATCCACCATGGATTCACGCAGATTGCGGCAAACTTATAGCAGGCAGCCTCTTCGCACAGGCGAATGACCTGATCCGCCGTGGTCTCAGATTTGAGGAGGGTATGGTCGATGAAGCTGGCAAGGGCTTGCCAATTTCGCGTATGAACCTGAGGATCTGACAGAACCTGTGACATCCAAAACGGATTGTAACACTATTTTGGGGCGTCTTCTGTAAAGATACAGATATCGGGAAGGTTACGAAAGCGTTCGGCAAAATCCAATCCGTACCCGACCACGAACTTGTCCGGGATCTTAAACCCAACGTAATCAGCCTCCACCGGCAGCAGGCGGCGTGATGGCTTGTCGAGCAGCGCGGCGGTCTTCAACGAACGCGGCTTACGCGCCAGCAGCAGTTTTTTCAAGAAGGTAATGGTATAGCCCGTATCCAGGATGTCCTCCACCAGGATGACGTTCTTGTCCTCCAGCGGCGTGGTTACGTCCTTGATCAATTGTACTTCGCCGGCGCTTTCCTTTTTGGTCCCGTAACTGCGGACGGCGATGAAATCAAACGTGGCGTCAAGGCTGATCTGCCGGGCCAGATCGCTGAGGAAAAGACACGCACCTTTCAAGACCCCAACCAGCACCAGAGATTCTCCGGCATAGTCGCGCGTAATTTCCTGTCCGATCCGGGCAACGCCGGCGGCAATCTGTTCACGAGTGATCAGTACTTCCATGGGTTCCATTTTTGGGTTCCGTTTGAAAGACGGCATTGTCTCATAAAGAAGCTGCTGGCTCCTAGCTGTGCCGATAGCATCTCAGCCCGAAAAGCAGGCGGGCGAAGATGTTGACAACTTCGCTCTGGCCGAGGCACTATTTGCATGCTGCGTAGGGCGCATCGGTGCAGATCGAAAGGGCAACGCCCACCTATGACATGTAAATACCATGCGCCTATGCCGAACATCGAAAACCTCAAGAAGCAAGCCAAACAATATCTGCGTTGGCACCGGGAACGGTATTATCCGGTCGCAGCCAAAATCAGGGCAGCCCTGCCCCAGTTTCGTCACCGCAGCGACGCGCAGGTACTGGACGCGAACTTTAAGCTCGCCGACGCACAGGAACTCATGGCGCGGGAGAGGGGTTTCGAGGGATGGCAGGCGCTCAAATCAGGAGCCCATGCCATGTCCCATGAAGCTGGACACGCTGTGTCACGTCCCATTCTCACGTCAACCGCCGCACAACTCTTCGTCGCCGATATCAAAACATCGTGTGATTTCTATACCGATAAGCTCGGCTTCGCAGTCGACTTCGTCTATGGCGATCCGCCCTTCTATGGTCAGGTGGCCCGCGACCATGCCCGGCTTGCTTTGCGGCTGGTGTGCGAGCCTGTGTTCCTTGGCGATATTCGGGAGCGCGAGGGCCTGCTTTCCGCTTCGCTCACCGTTGCTACGGCAGACGAGATCAAACAACTCTTTTTGAGTTACCAGGCCGCGGGAGTGCCCTTTCACCAAACGCTGAAGAAGGAGCCTTGGGGCGCCAGGACCTTCGTCGTCCTCGATCCCGATGGAAATTGCATTCTATTTGCCGGCCCGGCCGATTGAAGTGTCGAGACCCAGTAGCTAGGAAGTAAGAAGCTCATTTAGAATCCTCAATTCTTCGGTTTAATTTCTAGGACGACCAACATGAAACTGAACGGAATTAAGATTACCTGGTTGGGGCACTCAACTTTTCTCATAACAACACCTGGCGGCCAGAACGTTCTGATCGATCCCTGGGTCAAGGATAATCCAGCCACACCGGCGGACAAAAAATCCTTCGCCAAGATTGACGTTATGCTCTGCTCGCACGGCCACAGTGACCATTTTGGCGACACCGTTGAACTGGCCAAGAAGCATGACGCCAAAGTTGTCGGCATATATGAGCTTTGTATGTGGGCGCAGAAGAAGGGCGCGAAACACATCGCTCCCATGAACAAGGGTGGCACGCAGAAAGTGGGAGACATCATGGTCACCATGGTCAACGCCAATCATTCCAGCACCATTGAAGACGGAGACCAGTCCATCTGCGGCGGCGAACCCTGTGGCTTCGTGATTGAATTCACAAACGGCCTCAAGATCTACCATGCCGGAGACACCAACGTCTTCGGCGACATGGCCATCATCCGGGAACTGTACCAGCCAGATCTGTGCATATTGCCCATCGGCGACGTGTTTACCATGGGGCCCAAAGAGGCAGCCTACGCCTGCGGCCTGCTCCAGCCGAAGGCCGTGATTCCCATGCATTACGCCACATTTCCGGTCCTTACTGGTACGCCGGAAGAATTTCAGAACCAACTCAAGCAGCGCGGAACCACGGTGGAACTGATCACCATGAGGCCCGGGGAGACCATATCCTGATGAACGGAATCACCAATCCCGCCGTCGATCAATACATGCTGGACCTGCTCCCGGAGCGCGATCCTGTTTTACGCGAGATGGAGCAGCAAGCCAAAGAACGCGATATCCCAATCGTTGGCCCCGCCGTGGCGCGGGTGTTGTACCAGTACGCCCGCATCATTGGCGCCAAGAAAGTTTTTGAACTTGGCTCGGCCATCGGATACTCCACCCTGTGGTGGGCGCATGCCGTGGGCGAAAACGGCGAAGTCTTCTATTCCGACGGCGATCAAAAGAAAGCCACCGAAGCTCGCGGGTATTTTCAGCGCGCCGGCGTTGAAAGCCGCATACGCATTCAGGTAGGCGACGCCCTGGAGTTGCTGTCCGAGCAGAAGCAGGAATTTGACATCATCTTTAATGACGTCGATAAAGAAGATTATCCCCGCGTGCTGCATCTGGTCAGCAACCGCCTGCGTCGCGGAGGCCTGTTCATTACCGATAACGTTCTCTGGAGTGGGCGCGTCACCAACACAAATGCGAAAGAAGAGACCACCCGCGCCATTCAGGACTTTAATAAGCGCCTGTATGCGATGAAAGAATTTTTTACAACTATCCTACCCATACGGGATGGAGTGGCCGTGGCGGTGAAGGAGTAGAACACAAAGATGAGTCGGAGCTGAGCAATGTGAACGCGGTTCGGCGCACGGATCAAAACATATATACGACGTGCTATAAGAGACCAATGCCAATGCGCCCACACGATTACGCACCCCGTCCCGCGCACATCAAATGGCTCCTCGATTCTGACCCGGCCATCCGTTGGCAGGTCATGAGGGACCTCAACGGTGAAGCTCCCAACGTGATTGCAGCCGAGCGGTCGCGCGTCGCAACCGAAGGCTGGGGAGCCCAGCTTCTCGCCCGTCAGTCTCCTGCCGGCAGCTGGGGCGCGGGCCCCCGCGGGTGGAGAGATGATTTGCCGAAGGACGACCGAGCCTTGATTATTACCCTCTATAGTCTCGCCGTCTTGAAGGACCTCGGTCTCGACCCCGCCAGCAAGAAGGCCCGCCAAATGATCGACCGTGTTCACAAGCGGCTCGTGTTTAAGCGGCTCAATCACCGGCCTTACCTTCACGGCGAAACGGAGCCCTGCATCAACGGTAGAATCCTCGGCATCGGTTCGTATTTCAAGGAGCCGAACGACGCACTGGCCAAGCAACTCCTGGGCGAGCAGCTCGAAGATGGCGGCTGGAACTGCGAAGCACCCAAAAGCCGGCGCTCTTCATTCCATACCACCATCTGCGTGCTCGAAGGGCTGCTTGACTACGAACGAGCAGGGCGCAAATCAACGGCCGTTACCAAGGCCCGCAAGAGGGCGGAAAACTATCTGCTCGAGCGCCGCATGTTCCGCTCGCTGCGAACCGGCAAAATCATCGACAAACGCTGGCTGCGCTTCGCCTTTCCGACGTTTTGGCACTACGACATTTTGCGGGGACTCGATTATCTGCGCAATGCGGGAATCAAACCCGACAGCCGCATCCTGGAAGCCATCGAAACCGTGATTGAGCGCCGCCACCAGAACGGGCTCTGGCCGCTCAACCTCCTTCATCCCGAATATATTCCATTGGCGATGGAGACCGGCGTAGGCGGAGCAAGCCGTTGGAACACACTGCGCGCTCTCCGAGTCCTGCGTTGGTACAACAACGGAACGTGGCAGTTGTGACTTGGGCCTGCTCGCGCTGTGGCTTGGGTAAGAGAGTTGCCGCGGATTTGCCATTCGGGGCGGATCACGGGCTAACCGGCGGGTAGAGCGGTTCCTACGCTGGTGTACCCTCAGTTTTATGGTGTCTAAACCCAGCCGAGGGCGGCTGGGCCACAAACTTTCCGTTGTTCATTGTGCTTGGTACTCCGAGAGCCGTGTGGCGCCGCCGCGCCCGGCGGTGATTCTTTTCCAGCACAGCAACTCTGGAACCGCATTAGCTCCCAATATCCAGTTTCACCTGGATAGGCTCAGACTGCTTCTCCGTAAAAATTAACCGGCCTTTTTTCCGCCACCTCTTAAAGAGTTTCTTGGCAAGAGCAGGGTTCTCCGAATCGGACCTGGGTTCAACGGTAGTCGGCCAGAAATCGAGATCAAGTTTGAGCCAGCATGGGGAGGCCTTGCGGATCACCTCCCATGTCACTCCCGACGACGCGCCCGACGACTGACCGGCTGGGCCCTTGGGAATACTAAGTTGAACAATAACGCCCCAGGCAATCGTTTCCCCTGGGCCCAAAGTGATAGTTAAATTATCAGGCGGATCTTTTTGATCCAATGCGGTTTGCAGTTTTTGTGATTGCCGGTCCACGGGACCGCGCTCTCCGGACGCAGGATGTATGAGCGTCCACAGTGGCTGCGTGGCCGTGGCGGATGCAAATAGGTACTCTCCATTTGAGACCGGCGTGTCCTTCAGCAGGATGAGACCTTCCTGGCCCGCGTTCTGGGCGACCACGCTTACAGACACCCGAATCTTGATCGCATGTTCGTCTTCTCCAGCCAGGCGAACGCTGTTGATCGATCCGGAAATCTTGAGTGGTCGCGCGTTCTCACTCCGGCTCTCATCGTCGCCGCCAGTCTGCAAACTCCAGGCATTTGCAGCGGAAAAAACAAAAAGAACAAGGAAGAGCAACATTCGTATCTGGTTCTTTCGATCTCCGCAGCAGGATAGCGGGCTGGTGATCTTGTGCATGATCGCCCCTCTGAAAGAAGGACACGTCCTAAAGGCAGGGCGTGTGCGGGCAGAGTGTAGTTCGCCTTGCCCGCAGGAAGCAAGAAGAATCTGGCGGCAGGGAATTGGCCAATTTGGCGGCTGTGAGGCCATGTATATCCGCCAGGGAGAGGGTTTTACGAAGCGAAGTAGCGCTTCGGTGTTTGCCCCAGTTCGCGGCGGAACATGGAAATGAAGGCACTGGGCGTGCTGTAGCCTGCCTCAAGCGCCACATTGGCAATTTTTTCTCCCGCGGCAAGAAGCTGCAAAGAGCGCATCAACCGGAGTTGTTGCCGCCAGGCTCCCAAGGTCATGTCGGTTTCCTGCTGAAATAGTCTCTCGACGGTCCGCTTGCTCGCGCCGGCGATCCGGCAAAGCTGTCCCAGGCTGCGTGGGTCGCTCGGGTTGCGCAACAGGGCGTCTGCAAGTCTGACCGCTCTGGAGTCCAAAGGGCTGGGTAGCTGGAGTGGGATGGCCTCAACGGTTTCTAACTGGTCCACGATCACCTCGATCAGGTGGGCCTGCACACGACCCCGTTTTTTCAGCGCCGGAGATTTACAAGCATGCAGGACCAACTCCCGCAAAAGCGGCGATACGTTGACCACGCGGCAGCTTCTGGGAAGGCGGCGCACTAACCGCGCCCGTAAATAAAGTGTCCGCATGGATGCTGCACCCGATATGACCACGCTGTGGGGAATCCTGGCAGGAATCCAAACCGCCCGCTGTGGCGGCACCACCCAGGTCCCTTCGCTGGTACGCACGGTCATGACGCCTCGGCAGGCGTAGACCAATTGGTCTTCCTGGTGAAAATGCTCCGGAATCACATGACCGTCTACAAAGTCGTAAGACAAGGTGGTTACCTGCGCGGAAAGCCTGGGGCAAGCATTTGTAGCGTGTCGTATTTTCGACATATATTGTCACAATAGCGAAAGAAAGCAACCAGAGCAACCTGTTATATTCTGCCAGCTTAAAAAAGCAAACGGGCCTTGTTTGCGATCACAAAGTCCACGGAGGGCGAAATGTTAGGTTCGAACAAAATAGTTGCGTTTGTTCCCACAAGAGATGCGGTGAAGGCCCGCGCCTTTTATGAAGGCGTGCTGGGGCTTCGCTTTGTCAACGATGACGGTTTTGCCCTGGTGCTGGACGCGAACGGGACCATGGTCCGTGTGGCCAAAGCCCCGGAGTTCAAGCCGCTGCCGTTCACCATTCTTGGGTGGCAGGTTTCAGGAATTGAAAAAATTGTCGCGGCGCTTCAGGGAAAAGGCGTCAATTTTGAAAGATTTGGTTTTTTCGAACAGGACAAGCTCGGAATTTGGACTGCCCCCACGGGCGACAAAGTCGCCTGGTTCAAAGATCCGGATGGCAATATGCTGTCGGTCTCGCAGCACGTCTAACGCGGAGGGACAAAGCTATCAGCCAGGGCCTCTTCACAGGTGTGGCTGATGACCGAGCGGTAATGCTCGCCGAGAAAAATACGCAGGCGCGCGGTATCCATGGTGCTGGAGCCCAGCAGGTAGGGAAGCGCTTCTGGTGGAATGTCAGAGACTCCCAGATCCCACAGCAGGCGCACCGCCTGCCGGCAAATGGCCTTGGTGGGGACGCGGTACACCTCAATCTTGGAGATATCAATGCATCGGCGGAGAGAGAGTGGTTCTCCGCGTCCGGCAACATTCAGAACTGTCAGGCGTGGGTCAGCCACTTTGCGCTCTAGAATATGGGCGATGAGCCGGGCCACGTCGTCAATGTGTACGAATTGAAACTTATGCTCCAGATAATTTCCGCCTGAGGGAAGCCAGAGCGGCAGGCGGGTTCCGCGCCGGCGCAGGCGCTCAGCCAGACGGCCTTTGCCACCGGGAATTCCCCGCAGTACGCCAAGCTGATAGTTCTCCACGGTGGCGCCGGCATAGACATGCGAGCGCAGAATATATGTTTTGCACTTGCGCAGGCTCTTGGCGCGCACCTGGACGGTAAGATCAGCCTCCTGCTGCTGGAGCGCGTACGGCAGGCCCTGTGCATTTAAAGGAGCATCTTCAGAGATCGGCTTAGGCACGTCAGGCCCGTAAACCAGGGCGCTGCTGGGAAAGATGAATTTTTCAATCGCGCCCACCATCCGGTTATGTTCGGCGATGGCTTCGGTCACGCGGCTGGTGCCAGCCACGTTGATTAACCACATCTGTTTTCGATTGATCACGCCGGTGCGCAGCGGATCCAGCACGAAGGCCAGGTGCACTACCGCTTCAGGCCGGTGCGCGCTCATCAATTGCAGCAGTTGATCGCAGGAGCGTTCTTCCGCCAGATCGATTTTTTCAAACGCGGCAAGCTCGCTGGAGACGGAAGGCTCACGCACATCTACGCCAATGACTTTGAAATCCGCCAGGTGCTTAAGCAGACGAAGCCCCAGGTTGCCTGAGACTCCCGTGACCAGAACTGTCGGTTTTGCAGACATGCTTATTTGGGTGGATTCGGGGTCTGCGTCGGAGCCTTGCCCGGAGTGCTGTTGGGAACGCTTGCTGGTGTGGTTGGAGCGATCGGCCGCGCGCCCTGCGCCGGCTGTTGTACGCCGGGTATGGTCGTCGGACCAGGCGTGGGTCGTGGTCCAAAATACTGGTCGTTGAGGTCCGTATGTGTGGACTCGATTACCGCTTTCATTGCGGTTTCAAGATGCTGCTGGAAAATGGTGCGGGTAATCTCGGCGCGTACCTGGTCAAGCGCAATGGTTTCCTTGGATTGCAATTTATAGAAGGCGAACCCGCCGGGGTCCGTCTCAAGTTTGCTGACTTCAGAGGGTTGCAGGGCAAAAATCTCTTGCTCGATGGGCGGCGGCAGAGTCCCTCTTTTCTTTGTGCCCATATCGGTGCTCGCCGGCGGGTTGGCAAGGTCAAGCGTGGTGTAGGCCTCTTTCTGAAGCTTATCCAGGTCCTCGCCTTTGGCTGCACGGTCGCGGAGGTCAGAGGCTACCTGCTGGGCCTTTTTTTCAAACTCCTGTCTGCCATCCTGGGGAATTTTGGGATTGAATTTGGAGACAAACACCCGGCTGAGTTTTACCTGCTCAAACTTGGCCAGGTTCTTGTTGTAATAAGCCGTAATTTCTTGCGCGGAAGGATTGCGGTACTTCTCTTCCAGGGAGTGGCGATACGCCTCTGCCAGGGCGCGCAGGCGCGCCACGCGCAGCAATTCCTGGACCTTGGGATCTTTATCGACTCCAGCCTTTTGCGCCGCATCCGCCAACGCCAGAAACTGTGCATACGATTCCGCGATGTTGCGTAGCGCGCCAGGTGGAAATGCCTGGCCATTCACATTGATGGCGTTGATCAAGTTTTCAAACTGGGTCTTAGTAAGGACCGTGGCGGGCTTGGCCGCCTTTCCGGTGCCGCGGGGAGCCGCAGCCGCGCCGGAGGGACACACTCCGTGGATGGTAACGACAGCCGCATTGGGCGCCACATTTTGCGCCATCGGGGCCGCGGTGTTGGCTGGTTGTGGGGGCACAACCGCGGGCTTGGCCGGCGTTGCGGCTTGTGCTGCCGGGGGCACGGGTGATGTTTGTGGTTTTGCAGCGTCCGGCGCCTGGGCCAGAGCCACGACAGAAGATAAGACCAAAACAAGGGGAATTCGCATCATCGTTGAACTACCGTCCCACTCATGTGTGATAAGAAAACGGGGGGAAGCTGCAATCGTAACATAAAGGGTTCGCCGGAAAGCATCGATGCCGTGGTGCTTACGGAGGTAACTCTGCGTGCGGCTTTCCCGGCAGGATTCAGGGAAAATTGAGACAATGAAGCTGTGTCCACCACGGAGATCAATCCAGTACTGGAGAGAATGCGCTCAGAAAAGCGCCTGGTGGCGCTGAACTCACTGCTGGCGGCCTTTGCCGTTACCTTCCTTAAATTGGTTGTTGGCCTTTCCACGCGCAGCCTGGGGATTCTCTCTGAGGCGGCGCATTCCGGCCTGGATCTGGTGGCTGCTTTCATCACGCTGCTTTCCGTGCGTGTCTCGGATAAGCCGGCCGACGCGGAACATCAATACGGCCATGGCAAGGTGGAGAACTTCTCCGCCTTCATTGAAACCGGGCTTTTGCTCCTGACTTGCGTGTGGATCGTATGGGAAGCGGTACGCCGGCTCACGGGACACCACAGTGTGCATATTGAGCCCACTGCGGCGGCCTTTGCCGTGCTGTTTGCCTCGATGGCGGTGGACTGGTGGCGTTCCAGCAAACTGCGGAAGATTGCCGTGAAGTATGAAAGCCAGGCCCTTGAAGCCGACGCACTCCACTTCAGCACGGACATCGTATCTAGCGGCATCGTAGCTGTAGGTCTGGGGCTGGTGTGGGCGGGAAAGCGCTGGGACATTGCGTGGCTGGGCAAAGCTGATCCGGTGGCCGCCCTGGTGGTTTCCATGGTGATTGTCTACGTAAGCTCACGTCTAGCTCGTAGGACCGTGGACGCATTGCTGGACGCCGCTCCCGCGGGCTATCGCAACCGCGTCATCGAAGCCACGCTTAAGATCAATGGTGTGATTGAAGTGGACCGGGCGCGCATGCGTCGCGCCGGAAACCGTTACTTTGCCGATCTGACAGTCGGGTTGGCCCGCAACGTTACCTTCCAGCGCTCCGGACAGGTGGTGGCGGAGATCGAGCAAGCTGTCCACCAGATTCTTCCTGATTGCGACGTTGTGATCCATCCGGTCCCCAAGGAAACTGGAAACGAAAACATTTTTGACCGCATACGCGCCGTGGCTTCGCGCAACAACTTCAGCGTGCACGATGTAAGCGTGCAAGACCTGGGCGGACGCCTGCACGTGGAACAACACTTGGAATTAGACGAGAACCTGAGCTTGAAAACGGCGCATGATGAGGTCACTCGGATTGAGGCGGAAATCCGCAGTGACGTTCCGGAAATCTCCACCATCCTGACCCATATTGAGAGCGAGCCTTCAACCATTGAATCGGGCAACACGGTCCGGCGCGACGCGGTGCTGGAGCAGAAGCTCAAACCCGTCTTGCGGGAGTTCCCGGAGGTCCTGGACATGCACGATGTGGAGATCAAGCGTGTGCGCGATAAAGTTTATATGTCCTGCCACTGCACCATGTCCGACGATTTGCCGCTTTCCCGCGTGCATGATATCTCCACCGAGTTGGAGATACGTTTCAAGCAGACCGCGCCGGAACTGTTCAAAGTCTTGATCCATCCCGAGCCGCAGACCGATAACAGAAGGTGAACGCCGGCGGCAAGACCGCACCGCAGGACCGCTGCGGGTGCTCACCTCCGTAATTTGTCATCTCTTCGAGCGCCATCTATCGTATGGGCAGGTGCTCACACCCGGAGGGACTTATGCAGTCAAAACGATGGTGGTTCGCTTGCGCGGCAGTACTGTTCACGCTGGCCAGCAGCGTGGCTTATGCCCAGGGACGTGGCAACGGTCACAACAAACATGGCGATCACGATGACGACGACAGGGACAGAGACCGTCACAGCTACAGTGATCATGATCGCCGGGAGATGCGCGAATGGTATCACGGCCGTCACGACGATCTCCCGCCCGGGCTGGCTAAACGGGACCGGCTGCCGCCCGGCTTGGAAAGACAACTAGTGGTTCGAGGCACGCTTCCGCCGGGCCTGCGAAAAAAAATGCAAAGCTGCCCGGAAGATCTGGAACGCCGGCTGCCGCCTCCGCCACGCGATTGCCGGCATGTAGTCATCGGAGGGCACATCCTCCTGCTGAACACCAGGAGTTTCCTGATCGTGGACGTTTTTCACTTTGAGATCCGGTGATTGTTGCCGTTTTTCAATGCCTCTGGTCTGAATCAAAAACAAAGCCGGGCACCTGCCCGGCTTTTCACCAACCAAAGGAAGAGGAAGGGGAAGGGGAAAGAAGCCTAATCCTTTGGAAGAACGGGTGGAAGCGGCATCCGAGGAAGACTCTTTTCCGTGGTATAGCCGGCGGGCACTTGGAACAGAGAAGCGTCAGGTTCGCCGCGCTTGATGTCGGTGAGCCGGTAGACGTGTTCGCCGGAGCGTGGATCGTTACTCTTGCTGAGCACGAGCGCATGCAATTCAGATGAAAACCAGCTTTCAACGGTGGTTTCGATCGGACGCTCATTGCCGACCTTTCCGGCGGGAATGGTGATCGTAGTGCGATGGCCTTCACAGGAGACGCCTTCAATGACCTGCGTTCCCAACGATTCGCTCTTCGGAGCTTCCTCGGAATGCGCCGCAGAGGCCTTATCAAGGATCTTACGCTTCATTTCCATACCTGGAGCACCTGGGGACATATTCCGTTCGACCTTCATCACACGAGCGGTCTGCGCATCGGGGTTGAGAAAATAGTCGGTTTTTGACACGGGATCGCTGATGAATATTGCTTTGCTGCCTGCCACTGGCAAGGGACCAACACTGGCGATGGTTTGCTCCCGGCGAACCCGGCCTTCGCTATCACGGGCAAGAACGGTGGAGGTCTTGCGTACGATGCGATTCCCGTCGGCCAGCACCTGTGTGTTTTCGCTCACGGCGGTTGCTGTATACGGAGCGCCTTTTATCGGATCTCCATGGTTCACGAATTCTGCGAATAGAAAATTGATCTCGCCTTCCGGTGGGCCGGCGAATGTCTGAAAGAATTCCATCTTTTGATAGGTTGCGGCGGGAGCAGGGGCGGTTTGAGCCAAAGCTCCAGTCGCAAGCAGGAATGCGGTCGCGAACAAACTCAGAACCATCTTCATCATCATTCTCCTTGATATTTAAGACTGCTATTGAACTAATCTCACTCCGTAAGGTGTGCCATCACGTCCCACCAGAAAGTCCGCACGAACGCGGCGTTGGGCAAATTCCTCCGTCACCGGAGCTCCCACCATCCTGAGCTCTGCGCCGGTAAGTTCCAGCCGGACAATCTGCCATTCATTCGTCGGCATGGCGGGGTGATAGGATGGCAGCGCAAAAAACTCGTCGTCCCTTGTCGCCGAAGCCGTCGTTGTAGTTCTCGGCGGACGGAGGCGCGATGTTTTTTGTTGCGACGCCGGCGAAACAGCCGGGCCTGAAGGAATTGAATTCTCCGACGGCTTTGTCACTTGCGCTGTCTCAGACGGCGTGTGCGGGCCTGGGGTTGGCGTCGTAGGCTTGCGCGATAGTAACAACATCGTGAACACAGCCAGGCAGGCGGCCAAGCCAATAAAGCCCATTGTTTTCATTCGCTTACGGCGGGCGTGACGTTGGTGAAATTTGCCTTTGAGCATTTCACCCAACTCCGGTGGCGCGCCTTGATTTGAGTTTGCCGCCAGTCGGCGTAACGCTTTTGACAACCGGTCATCGGATTGAGGATGCATAGGATTCATCTCACGCATTTCTGACTGCTCAACTTTGTCTTCAAGATTGCTCTTGCCCGGTTCAAGCGCGACGCAACCGTTCCCGGCGCGCATTGCAAGATCTCCGCGGCATTGTCATAGCTCATCTCTTCCAGTTCACATAGGACCACGGTCTCACGGTACTGCTCTGGAAGCGCCAGCACAGCTTTGCGCAGGCGTTCCAAGCCTTCGGCTTGGCTGAGTTCTTCCAGCAGGTCAAGATCGCTGGCGAAGGCTGCGGCGTCTTCTTCGCCTGGGTCGTCCGATATCGGTACATCGTATTGCCGCTGCACCAGCGTGCGCCGGGTCAGGTTGCGTGCGATGCCGAAGAGGTATCCTGCCAGCGACCCTTTGGCCGGGTCATAACCTTTGGGATTTCCAATCAACACCATAAAAGCTTCCTGTGTGATCTCTTCTGCCGTGGCGCCATTGCCGCTCATGTGCAGCACAAATCGGTAAAGTGGGCCCTGGTAACGCTCGTACGTGGTATGGAACGCCGCGTTATTGCCTTTGGCGAGCTGCCGGAGCAACTCCTGGTCGTTCGCTGCGTGTTCCGCCATCGTTGTGCCCGGTGCTTCTTTGGCCCCTATCTTCCATTGCGCGGATTGGATAAATTCTTCCATTTATTTTTGGCCGTTAAAAGCTTTTGCGAGGGGCCCCACCATAGATCGAACGACGGTACCGAACACGGCGTCTTTTTTCCAGTGCAAGCATATAATCCCGGAAAGTTAGAGGAGATTGCCTTATGTATCCCAGATTACTCGCCATGACGGGCGTATTTCTGTGTTTGGCGGCAGTTCCCGTGTATGCGGCGATGCACGCGGGACAAGCCAAGGCGGCGCCACCGCAGCAACAACCAAGTTCCCCACAAGCGCAACCCGCGCCCGCAGTTGCTCCATCCCCTGCTAAAGCGGAACCGCGTGACAATGACAAAGGCTCTGGGGTCAGCGCTGTGGCTGGAGCGGCCTCGATCGTTACCGCTACTCTGGCCATTCTTTTTGGTCTCTTGGCCTGGCGGTTCAATGAGCGGTCCATACGAAGAGCGGCCCGCCAGGACCATGTGCGAATGCTCATCGATATCGATAAGATTTATGTTGAGCGTCCAACGCTATGGCGGATTTACCAAGGGGAATTCAATTCGTTGCCAGAGCCAGTTCCCGTCGATCACTGGGAGAGAGCCCGACGCCGCGGTTTGATCTACCTGTATCTGAACATGTTTGAGGCGGCGTACGATTTTGACCGGCACCTCAACTGGCGCAACCTTAATTGGCGGACAAAAAGTGATAAGGAGTACTTGGACTCTTGGGCAGTCTTCGTCAAGGATTTCTTTGCCCGCAGCCCTGAAGCAGTCGAAGTGATGCAAACCAACAGAGAGATCTACTCCAAGGGGTTTGTGGCGTTCGTGGATAACTTAATGCCTTTGCGGGCCAAGACGAAGGCGGCTGTGGGGCCAGGCAAATCATCTAGAGCGTCCAGTTGACCGGATGCTAGGCCCAGGCTTTTCTAACGTATGGGATGATAAGAATATGAAAGCGGAGATGTTAAAAATCTATGGTTGAAGCCAAAATAAATTGGATCGATGGTGAGCGTTTTGTGGGCAGCGCCAGCAGCGGACATGCCCTTGTCATTGACTCAGACCGGCTGCGCAACACCTCCACGGGGCCTATGGAACTGGTGCTAATGGCCCTTTGCGCCTGCACGGCGACGGATGTGGTGAGCATCCTGCGCAAGAAGCGTGAGGCCTTCACCGCCCTTGAGGTCCGGGCGGAAGCCGAGCGTGCTCCCGATCCGCCTTCGGTCTATACTGCCATCAAACTGATTTTCAAGGTTTCAGGCAAGGTTTCACGCAAGGCCGCGGAAGACGCGGTGCGGCTTTCTGAAGAGAAGTACTGCTCGGTCTCCGCCATGCTTAAAAGCAAGGCCAGCATTACCACGGAAGTTCGACTGGATGAGGCGGCGGAAGCGGCGGGGCATGCGGGAAAATGAAGCGCGGTGCTTATGTTGAGCATCTTAAACCTGCAAACGACATGAGAGGAGTTCTTGATGGCGCAGAAAAAGGTTGTAGTTTTCAGCCAGCCGGGGTGACCACCGTGCTCATGGGCTGAGTCCTACCTTTCGGAGAAAGGTATTGAATTTGAGATCAAGGACGTTAGCGCGGACCAGCAGGCGGTTTTTGAACTGGTGCGAAAGTACAACAGCCGTTCCACCCCAACGATTATCGTCGGTGACAAGGTTATGATCGGTTTTGATCCTGAGCGATTGGACCAGATGCTTGCAGAATGAGCCCGCCATAACAGGGAGATCCAACCCCGCGCCGGCACATCCGTGGCGGGGTTACTTGTTTATTGCGGCGGCCACATTTTGCTGGGGCGCCGGGGTCACGTTCGGCAAGGCAATCTTCAACGGCAGTCTCTTTGCCGGACGCGCGCTCATTTCTCCCGTAGAACTCACGCAAACCAGGACCACATTCACCGTTCTGGTGCTTGTTCCGGCTCTATTCCTGCGTTTTGGCGGAAAGATTTTCAGAATCAACAAGCGTGACCTCATGCTTTGCGCGCTGGTTGGAACCATGGGGGTGGCTTGCTCCAACTATTTTTATTATCTGGCCGTGCAGAAGGCCACCGTGGCCCTGGCCATCACGGTGCAATATACGGCGCCGGTCTGGGTACTGGCTTATATGGTCGCCAGTGGACGGCAAAAGGCGACGCCGCAGAGAATTGCCGCTGCAATCATGGCGATCGCGGGGATTACGCTGGCCATCGGGCTTTTTTATTCTGACGTCAAGCTGAGCGCGATTGGTGTAAGCGCGGCGTTGATGGCGTCATTCGGATACGCTTTTTACAACATTGCGGCCCAGGGACTGATCAAGCGCTACCACCAACTGACCATCATGACGTACGTGCTGTCAAGCGCGGCAGTGCTCTGGCTGGTGGTCAACCCGCCGTGGCGCCTGGCGACACAACATTACAGCGCCAGGCAATGGGAGTTCCTCTTTGTCTTTGCCTGTCTCTCCATGTTATTGCCGTACATCTTGTATTTCAGCGGGCTGAAATACCTGGACCCTACGCGCGCCGTCATTACCAGTTGCCTGGAGCCGGTCTTTGCCATTCTGCTGGCCGTGACCTTTGTGCACGAGACGCTGCGTTCGTTGCAGACAGTTGGAATCATCATGGTGCTGGCAGCTACTGTAATGGTCCAAGTCCCAGGAAAAGGCGGCTCTCGATCCAGAGCGGCATGAAAATGGCGACCCTGCGGACCGCCGTAAATCTGAGATCACCCAATCGGTAGTAAGATTAAAGTGGTTCCTACGCAGGTGTACCCTCAGCTTTATGGTGTCTAAACCCAGCCGAGGGCGGCTGGGCCACAAACTTTTCGTTGTTCATTGTGCTTGGTACTCCTAGAGTCGTGTGGCACCGCCGCCCCCGGCGGTGAGTCTTTTCCAGCACAGCAACTCTGGACCCCTCTAGTAAGCCTTGGCGTTCTCTTGCGTCTTGGTAGCGCTGTTTTGACTTGACGCCGCGGCTGTCCGCGCCCGGGTGAGAGCTGTTTGCGCCTCGTTGATTTGACTTTGGTACGATTCAACATTTTTCCTGTCGTTTTCCAGCGCTTCCAGGTAAACCTGCCGGCGGAAGTCGCTGATCTCATTGGCCAGCTTATTCTCATAGTCCTTCGCGGATTTGCTCCACCCGGCCTGATTTTGTTTAAGCGAATCCAGGGCCTTCTGGAGCTCCGCTACTCTCGCGGAGCCTTTTGACGCTGGCGATACGCTCTGCGGGCCTTTCGCCTCAGCAGAAGCCGCGACGGCGGTCTTTCGGTCCTCCACGGGCGGCGCGGTTCTCTGCGTATTGTCGTCAGTGAAGACTCTTGCGGCTTTCCTGCCGGTTTGGTTTTGCCTGGCAAGTTCCGCCAGTGAAGGAGAGTCAGACTGGGCGACGCAGGTTTTGCCGCCAGTCATCAAAAAGGCCAGGAAGAAAGTCGTAAAGCACAGAATGTTTTTTGTTTTCATCGGGTCCCACCTCTAATACATGATTTCGTGCTCGGCCAGCAATTTTGGCGGGCCGTTCGTTGTTGATTGCCTCAAGGCGCAACTGTCGTAGTGAAAATTAAAGCTGCCACCGATGACGTCCGAGATCGCAACGTCTTGCACATTGACGTCTTCGCCGGCCAGGATCGAACCATATAAATTGACGTCCTGGCTCCCACCGCCGGTAAAGGCGATTCTTCCGCGGACCAGAATCAAGCCGTAGAACGCCAGGCCGCCATGTACGTCAAGATCACCGTCAATAATCAGAATGCCAGAGCCGGTGTCATTTCCACTCAGTCGGACGCTGCCGGGAATGTACGTGACTTGGGGAACGGAGCCGGCAGAGCTGTCGGGCAGCCCGCCGGGAAAAGTCCCGAACGCTGTCCCAGTGACGGTACCGCAACTCGCATAGACGGCTGGCGTGGTATTGAGGTTGGGAGTGCCCGAGCAACTCACGTTGTAGGGCGCTCCGGTCGCATCCACGGCCCCGCTCTGGACGTAGTTGTTGATGAGCGCATTAACGTCGTAGGGCCAAGGATTGAGGTTTTGTTTTGTTGGCGGGTTCGGTCCAGCAGTTATAGTTGCCGCGTTGCCATTCTGGTCGATGGTACTGTGCGTGGTGATGGCGTGCGGGTTCTTGTTGCAGGTCATTCCCGGTCGGTTTGCGCCAGCCGCCGTGCAATTGCAATTATCGTAGCCGTTGACCTGCAAATTACCCTGGATGGTGATTGGAGCTTCCGTTGTAATGGTGGCATCCGGCATGACCGGCGGATTGTAGCTGACTTCCATTTGTGTCATGCGCCGGGAGCCTTGATTGAGGCCGATGGCGGGCGTAACCGCCAATGACGTAAGCATCCAGACGGGGTTCATCGGCTGCGTGGGGTTTGCCGTTGCGCACGCCGTTCCCGCCGGGATTGCCACTTCCTTCTGTCCATCCCAGCAGACTTGAAGTCCAGGCTGCACGTTTGCAGCGGTGCCATCCACGGTTTGGTTCAGCATGCCCATCAGGTTCTGCTTGTTGGTGATTCTCACCCATTTGAAGGGAAGCGCGCTGCTGCTGCCGGTGTTTGGCATCTGGGCCGTGGTCAAGGTTGTGCTCGGCAACTTGAAATATGTGTTACTGGTCATCAGTTCGTTGCTATTTACGCCGCAAGGAGCTCCGTTGGTGCCCGAGCCTTTACCCAGGCCGGCAAACTTTTCGTGGCAGAGTTCGTCATCCAGCGTTGGGTTGACGATGGGATCGGTCCCGGCCACCGTAGTGGGATCGATCACCTCTCCACCGCCGGTGGAATTCGTCACATAAATCACGCCCGTGTTGGCGCCAGATGTGGGTGCAGTCAACGCCGATGCCTGGGTGTATAGGTTCCCGCCCTGCGCCAGCAGAACGCGCACATTTTCCAGCCCGGCGCGCGATGCGAAATAGGCCTTCTGCGAATCTTTGTAGTTGTTGGTGACACTGTTTTCCGCGTCAGACATGAACATGAACGCCACGCCGATGGCGGACAGCAGCAGTAAGGCCAGCATCGCTACAATCAAGGCAATTCCGCGTTGTTTGTTTCTCCCTTTTTTCGTCTTCGTCTTCATTATCTTCATTTTGCCGCTCCCTGAAGCCTAGTTGTTTGGTAAGCGCGCCATCCCTGTCATTCCAATCTGGATTGGCGTTCCGTTCACATCTTTGCCTGTTGCTTGCAAGGTGAAAGCAACCTGCACTGACTTGATCGTGCGTAGTGTTCCTGGCGCAGTAACTGCGGGACTTATGTCAACCTGGGACCCGTTCGCCAGATACGCGGTGAAAAAACCATTACTTCCCGGCGCCATAATGTTCTGCGCTGCTATGGACGCCGTGCCGGCAGGCTGGCCTTTGGGTGCAATACTTCTTTGCATGCAAGGGCACGGATTCGTCCCTGGGCCTGAAAAACCTGATCCGTCGTTGTACCCGTAAGTTACGACCTGGACAACGCCGCTGCCGTCCAAATCTCCTTCCAAGGTCAAGCTTGTGGTTGAAATCGATGTTAGGCCAGTGGCGGTCGAATTCGTGTTGGGGCCCAGCTGATTATTAAAGCTGTTTGTGCTCGGGTACCCGGCCTGATGCAGATCGCGTGTGAACTGATCAATGAAAGAGCGCTGCTCCTGCGTCAGGTCCAGTTTTTGGCCCTCAGCGCGATAAACCTGCTGAGCTTTGTTAATTTGGCTGAAAATGGCCCCTACCACGACGGTCAAGATCGCTACCGCGGCCATGGTTTCAATAAGTGAAAAGCCGCGTTTGTATTTGGGGCTTTCGCTAAATTTCTTCAAGGACTTCATAAGCACCTCACATCCCAACGATCGTGCGTAGCGTAACGGGTGGCGTGTAGGAGTAGCTGTTTTTGCGTATCGCCAATGGCTGACGTGCCGCCACGGTTACCATCTTGGCCCAAGTCCCGCCCGCAACCTGCGTGACATTCCAGCGCACGTCACAGACGACTCGGCCGTTGGCTCCGCACACCGTGTAACTGGCTTGGTATCCGGCAACCGCGGCCTGGCTGAAGTCAATGTCCCCTGAGTTCGCTAGGGTAGGAGCACCGCCCGCCGCGGTGGTAATTTGCACGTTGTTCCCGGCGCAGTCTGTAATGGTGAGCGTGGCGTTGCTCTTAGGTGACGCGGAAGCGATGTCTTCCAGCACCGTTTGGGCCACGTTGGTGGCAGCGGTGTCCATTCTGTTACCGCCGTTGCGCGCGATCCCAAGCACGATCATCGTCATTCCGCCCAGGATGGCGACGGCTAAGATGGATACGGCGATCATAAGTTCCACCAGAGAAAAGCCGGCGCTGTTCTTTTGCCGATGTTGGCTCTTATTGTTCATGGGTCTCCTCATTGCCAGCTACCAGTGCTTGATGTCATCCGCCAAGTCCTAATTCGCCCTGCCGGTGAAACCGTGACTGCTTCCCAGCCTTGCGTACTGCTGTTCTGCATAAACCATTCAAACGCCGGTGTTCCTCCGGCGACAGGGTCGGTCTGGGCACAGATCCATTGGCTGCCGTTGCTGGCCATGCACGGCAAACCGCGAGCGTTAAAACCAATCACGCTACCGGTTTCGATTTGCACTGCTGCGCCGCCTAAGTATGCGTCGAGCTGCGCGTGGTTCGGCGGGCCAGACCCAGCCTGCCCTACCTGTTGAAATGCCACATTCCCCACGGTGGTAACAGTTGGATCGATGACGTTGTTGTAGTTCGCCCCATCGGGAGGGTTGTCAGATCTGGTCGCCGGAACGGCAAACGCCAGCGTGGAACCAGCGCCGTTGTATTGCGCATAGTAGGGCTGGTTTGTCTTAACTGCTGTTTGCCTGGCATTCTGCAACAGGCTAGCGACGGCATGTCCGCTGGCATCGAGTTGATAGCCGGCGACGGTCTGTCGGACGGTGGGTATGGCAATCGCGGTAACGATGAGTATGACCGCCAAAACCAATATGAGTTCGATTAAGCTGAACCCCCGTTGAAATTTCGTGTGCCGCTGCGTGTTCATCAGCGCCTCCAATCATTTGTCGAGCAAAATACTTACGTTGCAAAATGGTCGATCTAAACTGGGACGGCTGAGCGAAATCCGCCAAGAAATATTCCTTACTTAAGAGAACTATCGACCGTCGTAGCTCACGTCAATAGGGTACCGGGGTCATTTTGGGACGCATTTTTGGCTTTGCGACTCAGACCGCCGATTCAAATCGTAGGGACAAATGTACTGTGAGTTGGCAAAGGCGGCCTTTGCGAGGGCCGCCTTGGGTCAATAATTGCTCAAGACTTCAGTCCGTTGCGTTCGTGTTCAGCCAACCGAGTGATTATTGGCTGAGTCAACCCGAGGCCAAAGGACGCCGGAGTTACGCCGGTTGATGGGAACCAGGGTGGCGAGGAGCCATTGGCGAAACGTTTATCGAACAGAACAATCCGCGTTGTGGCGTTGATGTTTTAATTTGGTTCTGAATACGGCCCGCCTGCGATGGTAGGAGTGTCGAGTAGTTGGAATCGTGACGGTGCTGGCAGCCACGGTGATGGTACAGATACCACGGAAGGGCTCCGCTCTGGCCGAAGCAGCATAAAAAAGGCGGCCCTTTGCGGGGCCGCCTTGAACGTTGTTCTCAAAACAACTCAGTAAGTAGCAGTCAGATTCTGCCATGAGAGACGCTGAGCCGAGGCCGTTCCCCAAGTCGCAGATTTCTGTCCAGTCACGCTCACCGTTGTAGACGGGAACCAGGGCGGTGCAAAAGTGCCGCCGGAGTACCGTACGTCAAACATGACATTTCTTGTAGTGGCGTTGATGTTATCAATCTGGCTCTGAATGCGGCCGCCGACGATAACCAGCTTGCTGAGAGCGCTTCCAGTATTAATCAGTCCGCCAGTGCCACCAGCCGAGATGGCGGCCAGGGAGGCATCGATTTCCAAGGTTGCCACTGGCTGCTTATTGTTCATCTGTATGTCGCCGGAGGCGGTAAATATTCCCAAGGTCTGTTTGTGGTCGTTCCCGGCAATCAGGCTGTCAATGGGCGTGCTGCCACTCGCCGCGAGAGTGACTGGCGGAGACTTGTAAAGCAGGTCTCCGGTGACGGTTACGTTGCCGGCTGAGGTAATCGTGAGCGCAGTGTAGTCGTTGATGCCAGCCATACCCTGTCCGGGGCCCGAAAGGGAAGTAATGCTGCCGTTCACGTAGAGCATAGTGCCCGGACCATCGGATAGGCCAGTTGCAGAATTGATCTGCTGCGGCACACCACTGATCGTAGTCGCAGCGGCTCCATTGACCGAAACCATGGTCTTACCATTGGGGTAGGGTGGCGTACCGGATAATATGGGCGTGGCATCAATGGTAATGACAGTGGTGTCGGAGCCCTGTTTGATCTGATAAATCTGCCCGGCGGCGCCGGAAGGTGTAAGTACTACGGAATCAGCGTTCCCTTCCACCAGAATGCCACCACCAGTAAGGGTGCGGTTACCGCTGGAGTCCACTGAATAAGGCAAAAATACTCCGCTCGAAGCCCCGCCGCTTGGATACTTGGCCCCCGCTTTGGCATCTCTCATCCCGGCGTTCAACTCGGCCGCCGTCGGCTTTGTGTTGTTGGTTCCTTGGCCGTCAAGCACGGCGCGCTCCTGGTTGAAGCTGTCGGTGGGGAGAGGAATAGCTGCCTGGCTGAGATTGAAGCCCTGCTGGAAAGTGGGCGTAATTCCGTTACCGGATGGTCCCGGAACCTTTACGCAACCACCCGACGAATAACCTGCATTGGCGTCAGCCTGCCCGACGGTACCCGTGAAAGTGTATGTTGTGTTTCCGAAGGTCCAACCGCCATTGGTAAAGACGGGGCCGGTAATCGTGCCGCCCACAAGAGTACCGCCGCCGCATTCCGTCTGTTTATCGATAAACATTCCCCAGGCGGCAAAATTGGTCTTTGCCGTTGCATTTGTGAGTGTGGCAACCAGAGTAAGCTGACCCCGGTCAAAAAGGGTGGCATTCTCACCGCCCTTCGATTGCCCCTGGACTGTAATCGTATAGTCGTAAATGTATTTATACGATGTTGGGGCTGCGGGCGGCGCGGCGCAGGTTCCCCCGGCGGGCAAAACGGTGCAGCCATTAAACGGATCCAGCGCCAGCGTGAAAGATGTGGTCGTGGGAAGCCTAAATTGTTCCGGCCATGAATTCGCAGCCACCGTTCCGGTGTTGATTTTCTGATAGCCGGAGAAAGCTGTGTTGATGTTAGCGGCGATCGTTGCCTCAGTGCCGGTGGGAATGGGCTGAGAGGTGGCGGGAAAAGTCGCCGGGATCCCTACGCCGCCCACGAACTGGTTGAGCGCCGCCTGCCTGACAATATTCAGACCGGAATCGGCAGCGTAAAAAGAGCCGCGGAAATTCCTATAGTAGCCGTTGATCAGCATATCTGACCTGGCAGACCACGCCATGCTCAGCGTCAGCCCAGTTAAGAGCATTAGAAGGAGCAGGGTGGTGATCAGGGCGACACCGCGCTGGTCCTGCTTTGGCTGCCGCTTTCTTGATCTTAAGATGAAACCTTTGGTATGGTGCATTTCTTGCCCTCCTCAAAATTACATGCTGAGATTCCGTGGATTAATCACCACGGAGATCATCTGGGTTGAAACGGTGTTACCGGGAGTGCTGTTGGGTGGCGTCCGTCCGGTCAGGTTAATGCGCACTGCGCGAATTGAAGTCCAGTCATTGGCGTAGTCAGGCTGTGAGTTAAAACTGTAGAAGCCGCTTGCCGTTGGATCGGAACCAGTTTTCTTAGGCAGACTGTAGGTAGTACTCCAGGCGCCGACTTTAAAACCGACGATCTGCTCCGCGATCACGTTCGGTGATCCGGCGACGGCGCCACCGAGGGGCGTCCGGACCAGCTTGGGGTCTGTGGGATCTGAATTGTCCACAGTGTAAGTGACGCCAGTGAGCCTAATCGCATAGTCCTGGTTCGGATCGAAACTCTGGATGCACTTAGCATCGTCCCCTACATTGATGACCCCAAACGGATCAGGAAGGGTGGTGGGCACGCCGGCGGAAGTCGTCGGAGCGTGCTGCACGTGTATGGAATTTCCCTCCACACCGATGACCGCGGTCAAAATAAGGGTAGTCATTTTGGGTCCGCTGGTGACGTTAAGGCTGCTTTCGCCCGCGCTGGAAAAATCGGTGCTGCCACCCTGCACCAGCAGAAATTCGTTGCTTTTTGCTGTTGCGGTTAAGTTGGCGGTTAAGTTGGCGGCCCAGGCCGTCAACTGCGCAGCCGTGGGAGGCGGCGCGGGAGCAGGCGGTGCCATATAAAGCCATAAGTCCTTCACGGACGTGTCGGCAGGAATCGTTCCAAGTGAGTTTCCGCTTGGATGTGCTGCCGGCATCGTATTATCGGTTGTGATCACGTTCAGACTGTCAAAAGCTCCGGCGGTATTGACGATGGTTATCCCCACTGGGACAAACGGCATACTGGCGCCGGGATAAAAACCACTGCCCGCATTCACTACGTCCAACTGCATCTGGGCGATGGCGCTGCGCATGCCTATGTTCAGCCCGGCTTGGTTCTGCTGCGTGGCGAAAAGCGGAGCATGGGTGCGGAAAAGGCTGACAGCAGCGGTGCCCACTACCATGAATAACGCCATCGCCACCATCAGTTCGATCAAGGAAAAGCCCATGGACTGCTTCCGCGAATGTGTTGCGGATTGCTTGTATTTATTGTTCATCGTCTCACCATGCTTGTTTGAAAGGTGTTCCGTTGCTGTATCGAACCGCCATCAATCAGCCCAACCCACACGGTGATGCGGATCACTCCGGGCGGCATCCCAGCAGGATTCTGCTCGATCGCCCAGCGGCGCTTGAATACCAGCATGTCCGAGGACGTCGCGGCAGGCGCCGAGTTTTCCGTTGTGCTGTTAACGTGGGTCCCTGCGTTGTCCGCCGAAATCTGAATTTCGTCGAAAAACGGGGCAGTGTCTTTTGTCAGATCAAAGCCAGCCGGTCCCGGCGCCAGGTTCGAATCTCCAAGAGGAAGACGGTTAAGGTCTTCAAGCTTCTCTGAAGCCAGCATGACCTCCGTGCCCATATACCTCGACTGGCCCGTCGTGCCGGTAAGTTGAGCCATCAGGGCCGCCAAACCGAGGAGGCCTACAGCCAGGATCGTGATCGCAATGACGACTTCAACTAGAGAAAAGCCGTGCGCGCGACTCGCTCTACGGGATGGTGACTTTGGTATTTCCATAACTTGATACATTGATGGTTTCCTGCTTGGATTTATAAGTTAAGATAATCTGAGTTACCCCACCCACAGCCTGGGGAGAAGTTACCGATCCACCCGGGCTAAACGTCAGCGTTGTGCTCTGGTTAATAGTCGCTGCCATCATTGACCCCGTCAGGGGAATCGGGCATGAAGCCAAGGTTGTGTCCACGCAGAAGTTGGCATAGACTCCGGCTCTGTTTTTGTCGCTCTTAACCTGATAGGTCAGGGTCGTGCTATCGAATACCACTTGAAAAGGATACCCATTGAAAATGGCCTGATAGCGTGTGGTCTGGATGGCCCCGGTCACTGACGCAACTGCGCCGCGAAGTCGGAAGCCGGCAACACTGGTCATTAACATAGGAACCGCGACCGCGGCCAAGATCAGCACGATGGCCACGACAAACAGCAGTTCCACCAGGCTGAACCCCGCGCTCTTTTGCTGTCCCGCCGCTACAGTTCTGCTTTGCCCACCACGAACTCTCTTCATCAGTCCTTCTCCATTCACGCCCTCAAAAGACGGGCGGCACTAGTGTTGTAGTTCATAGTTAGGTACGCTTCAACTTACTAAAGTATGTTCCGCCACCGGTTACCCGATCATCCGCGCCGGGTTGTCGTATGGCTCATAAATGGTTCAAAAAACAATAAGATCCAAGCTTCTTGCGCCCGTGCTATAAACATCATTGTCCGCAATGGTGGCGCGCCCTTAATTCAGCCACTTTTGGGGAAAAGCAATGAGAGAGATTTACCCAAAGAACCAGGAGCGATTAAAGATTTTCTTAAAGGGAGGAGAGTTCAAAAGTACTCTGGCCTACCGGGCGTGTCAATATTACGCAGGGCAGAGGCTGTACACTAAAGGAGTTGTACCTCTGGGTTGGACTTCGCTCAGGAGCAGGGTTTTAACAAGCACTGGCTTTTGCTGCCGAAATCGAAGGTTTTGGCATGGTCATCCGGTAGAGTGCCGGGTCCGGACGTAAATTGCTGTAGAATATGCAATTATGACTCGTTTCTTCCATACCTGTCTGGTCGTAGTGCTCTTGCTGCTGGCCGCGTCTGCCGAACAGAAGACCGCATCCCTGAATTTTCAGGTGATCAAAGAAGTCAATGGCAAGCCGGTCAGAAACGCGGAGGTTGTGATCCACCTGTTGGACAAGGACGGCAACCAGAGGCAAGCCGGTCTTGAACTCAAGACCCATGAAAACGGCAAAGCTGAGACCAGCGGCATCCCTTACGGTAAATTGCGCATTCAGGTGATTGCTCCGGGATTCAGAACCTACGGGCAGGACTATGACATCAATCAGCCCAACCTGGAGATTACGATCAAGCTGGAAAAGCCGGCTGGGCAGGTTTCCATCTACAAGTGATGGCATGTATGCGATTGTCGGCTCGCGATGGAGAATAAGTCCTGAATTCCATTGCGGCACTCAGAATGACTGCAAATAACGATTTCATTGCTTTATTGCACGTTTCTGTAACGCTTAGCTCCGAAACCGGAAGAACAAAGGACCGCCGGTTCACTTTGCCGTTGACAGAACTACCCAGGGACGTCAATTCTAGAAGCTTTGCCAGGGGAACTGCCGTGGATACGGAAGGGAAGAGCTATTGAAAGTCAGGGTTTTTTATCACGGAAAGTGTTTTGATGGGACCGCATCAGCCGCGTTGTTCTCACGGTTTTATCGCGAGAGGGTCCAAGCGGACGTTGAATTTCAGTTCAGCGGGCTGGTCCATCGGGCGGGCGCGCTTTTTGATGAAAATGACTTTGACGGCGATGAGAACGTTATTGTCGATTTCAAATACTCACCCTCTCCAAAAATCACCTGGTGGTTTGACCACCATTTAAGCGCCTTTCTCACGCCGCAGGATGCTGAGAACTACCGTCGGGGTGACAAGTCAAAGAAGTTTTACGATCCCGACTTTAAATCTTGCACCAAGTTCATGGCGAAAATCGCGCAGGAGAAGTTCGGTTTCAATCCCCAACCGGTAGAGGAGCTGATCCGCTGGGCCGACATCATCGACGGGGCACAGTTTGATACTCCACAGCAAGCTGTCGAGATGGCCGCGCCGGCCATGAAGCTGACCATGGTGATTGAATCGACGAATGATCCGGCTTTCCTGCCCAGGCTGATCCCCTACATGGTGAAAGAACCGCTCGCCCAGGTGATCGAAGAGCCTTTTGTTGCCGCGTTGGTCCCGCCGCTTCTGGAGCGTCACAAAAAATCGATTGATATTTTGCGCCACCGATCTGAATGCAAGCAAGGCACCATCTATTTCGACATCAGTGATCAAGACCTGGAGGGCTACAACAAGTTCATTCCTTATTACCTGCATCCAGGGTCTGTTTATAGCGTGGGGTTGAGCAGCAGCAGTTTTCGGGTGAAGGTGTCCGTAGGCTCCAACCCGTGGACGGACAAACAGAACATGGTGAACCTAGCAACAATCTGCGAGCGTTACGGTGGCGGTGGGCATGCCCGTGTAGGCGCCATCTCTTTTCCGCCGGATAAAGCCGATGACGCTCGCAAAGCAGCCGCGGAAATCGTGCAGGAATTACGGGCCGCAGAAAGCGCCTAAAGCGGTTCCTACGTTGGTGTACCCTAAGTTTTATGGTGTCTAACCCCAGCCGAGGGCGGCTGGGCCACAAAACTTTCGTTGTCCATCGTGCTTGGTATTCCTAGAGTCGTGTGGCACCGCCGCCCCCGGCAGTGAGTCTTTTCCAGCACAGCAACTCTGGAACAGCTCTAAGCAAAGGCGCGGTAAAGACTGAAATCGACGAAAAAAAACGGAGGAGCCGTCTCCTCCGTTTTTGCATCTTGATTTCCGCCAAGTTACTTCTTGGCCTCCGACCGGTTCTCCACGGTCAGACTGTTTTCGACCGAGAAGATGCCGGGTACGCCGTTAGCGCGGAGTCCGGCCATGTCTTTGTCCGTCTGGTTAGCGACTACCCCATCCAGCGTGACGTGACCATTTTTCACCACGATATGGATGGATGGCACCGGCTGGATCGAATAAGTGAAGAGCCGGGAGTCATTGAAAATCGCGCGCGCTACCCGGTGGCGGATACGATCGTCATTGAAGGACGCGGGTAGAATCTCAATCTGATTGTCCACGTGGTCCACGCCCTCAATCCTCTTCACCACGCTTTCCGCCGAATCTTTCAGGATGGCATTCCGTACCTGTCCGAAAAGCGTCACGTTGTCACCGTCTATCTTGTATGCCAGGTTGTCAAAGATGCTGAACTGCGGCAACATGACAAGTTCGTGGCGGACTTCCCGGGAAATCCGGTCCTGGGAACGCAGGTTCTCCGGTTGGTCTGCCGAAAAAGCCCAGGCGCTGGATATGCCAGCCGTCATTACACTCAGCAAAGAGCCCAAAAGCCAATAGCGTAAAGTCCTTTTCATTACGTTCTCCTTATTCTTTTGTTCCTGGTTAGATATTTGATTAGATGCGCCTCGCAAGAGAACGGAGTTGTCCAAAGACGCAAAGCAACAATTCTTAATATTGGGATGTTGAAGTGGCTTTTGCGAAGGCTCAGGAGCAGTTTTCGTTTCGGGAGTTGGCATACGGTACGCCTGTACTGGCCAGCTCTCGGACAGATGCTGTGCAAAAAGGCAATGGCTACCTTGACTCAGTCAAAGTAGCCACTACCAGGGTGCGACCAATGAAAATGCAGTGTACAGCGGCCCCCAGGGACCGCTTATGGAGGTCAAAAGATACAAGTGGACATGCGCATGTCCTTGTTTTATTGCTTGGTAAAACAACTATCGGCCAAATATTTTTAGTTCTGCGGAGAGCTGAAATTACGTCGGTAATCGCGAACTCAAGAACAAGGATTGACCGATGTGTCGATGGTTGGGTTTATCCCAGCTCCGCTTTTTCCAGCCAGTGCGCGATCTTCACGTTCCAACCCAGCTTGGATGAAATGGTCTGTTGCAGCAGAGCTGCCGCCTCGGGTTCCCCGTGAACCAGAAACGTATTCAGCGGACGCTTCGTAAAAGTTTGCAGCCAGCGCAGCAGTTCTTCAGTATCGGCGTGATCGCTGAACTGCTCCAGCGCGGCCACGTGCGCGCGGATCGGCACATCTTGAGAATAAATGCGGACCGACTTTGCTCCTCGCTTGATGATCTCGCCGCGTGTGCCGGGCGCCTGGAATCCGATGAAGATCACTTGATTGCGAGGATCGGAAAGGCGAAGCATCAGGTGATGCAGAACGCGCCCCCCAGTCACCATCCCGCTGGAAGAGACAATGATGCAGGGGTAGCGCACCTCATTGATCTTCTTGGAATCTTCTTGTTTGGGTGCAAAATGAAATCCCTCCCAACTCAGCGGAGATCCGAACCGCTGGACCAACTGCTTTGCCTCTTCGTTAAATTCACCCGAGTATTTCATGAAGATATCCACCGCTTTGATGGCCATGGGACTGTCCGTGAAGACGGGGATGCTGGGAATCTGGTTGGTCGCCATCAACTCCTTAATAAGGAACAGAAACTTCTGTGTGCGCTCGACGGCGAAGGCAGGAACCACGATGGATCCACCACGGTGGACGGCGTCGTTGATGATCTGAGCCAGTTGCGGACGCACGTCTTCATGCGGATGTACCCGATTGCCGTAGGTGGATTCCATCACTAACAACTCTGGATCTTCGTTGGGGTCCGGGCCGGCTTGAACGACGCGTCCCGGCGCGGTTGGTTGCAACGGCACGCGGCCAATGTCTCCGGTAAAGAGAAACTTGCGCGTGCTTCCATTTTCACGGAAGAACAACTCCACCATGCATGAGCCAAGAATGTGTCCCGCGTGGACGAAGCGGAAAGAAAGCTCATGGCTGAGCTGTTTGGTTTCACCGAAGGCCACCGGCTGGAACAACCCAATGCAGTCTTCGGCCTCCTGGAGAGTGTAAAGTGGCAGCGCCGGATCATGCTTGGACGAGCGTTTCTAGTTGTGGAAGCGCGCCTCTTCTTCTTGCAGGTGTCCGGAATCCGGCAGGATGACCGAGCATAGATCAATAGTGGGCGGCGTAGCGTAAATCGGTCCTTGGAAACCTTCTTTGGCCAAGCGCGGAATCAACCCGCAATGGTCCAGGTGCGCATGCGTGAGGATTACGGCATCAATCTCGCTCGCCGGTACCGGCGTCTTCTCCCAGTTGCGCAGCCGCCACTCTTTTGGCCCTTGGAACATGCCGCAGTCAATCAAGACTTGAAATCCTTGTTTGCCGGAAGAGTCGGCCCTGGTATTGATCAGATGTTTGGATCCGGTTACAGTGCCGGCAGCGCCGAGAAATTGCAGATAGGCCACGGTCGTCCTTGGAGCTTCAGATTTGTTGAAGCAGATTATTGCATAAAGGCATTTTTGGCAGCGACCCGCATGCAGGGTTGTTCACTTCCGCACAGTAGCGTTCGGTAACGAACATTGGATGGTTCGTGTTCCACTGGATTCACGGTGTTTTCCCCCGTCTTTTCAATAACTTGCACGCCATGTGGGTACGGTATAAAAAATGCACTTGATCCTTACGATGAAGTTGTGACAAAAGTGCTGCTCGCGCGATGGGAGACTATGAACTCTTTGCTGATGGACGTTCGCTATGCCGTGCGCATGTTATGCAAGTCACCTGCGTTTACTGCCGTGGTTGCGCTTTCACTTGGCTTGGGCATTGGCGTGAACAGCACGATTTTCAGCTTTGTGAATGCCGTTCTTTTTCGGCCGCCTGCGGTGGAAAAGCCCGGACAGCTCGTTGAAGTCTGGCATCACGTGCGCAGCAGAAGCGGCTTCAACAGCTATCCACCGCTGAGTTTTCCTGATTTTGACTACTATCGCTCCCACAATCATGTTTTTTCCGGAATGGCTGGTCTTGAATCTGAGTTCGGTGCTGTCAGTTGGAACCATGGCGAGCAGAGTGAGAACCTGAACGGACAATTGATCTCTGGAAATTACTTTTCTGTGTTGGGTGTAGATGCCGCTCTGGGGCGAACCATCACGACGGAGGATGACGGCACGCCCGGATCCAGTCCCGTGGTCGTGTTACGGCACGAGTTTTGGCGGCGGCGTTTTTCTTCCGACCCGAATGTCCTCGGCAAAGAACTTACACTGAACGGACACAAATTCACGGTGATCGGAGTTGCTCCGCAAAAATTTGACGGCATGCTGGTGGGATTTGCGCCTGATTTCTGGGCCCCCATTTCCGCCTATCGTGAAATCAAGCCGGCGCGAACGGACCTGCTGGAATCACGGAACATGTACTGGCTGATGTCGGTGGGAAGGCTGCGCGAGGGAGTTACTCCGGCACAGGCGAATGCGGAGCTTACGTTGCTGGCAAAGCAGCTTGCGGTTGACCATCCGGATACCAACAAAGATCTGGCTGCGGTCGCGGTTCCTGCCGACCTTACGCCTGCTCCGCTTCGCGGGCTGATTACCGGGCTGTCTGCTTTATTAATGGCGATTGTTGGATTGGTATTGCTCATTGCGTGCGCCAATGTCACCAATCTTTCTCTGGCGCAGGCACTAAGGCGGCAAGGCGAGTTGGCGGTCCGGTCTGCTTTGGGCGCGCCAAGGTGGCGCGTGATGCAGCAGATGCTGACCGAGTCTGTGCTTCTAGCATGCATAGGCGGGGTGGTTGGCGTGTTGATTGCTGTATGGGGCGCGCCTGTGGTGCTGGCCCTGAAGCCGTCATTCCTGCCGGTTTCCGTGGATGTTGCCCCGGACTGGCGCGTCCTGCTCTTCACTTTGGGCCTGTCTCTTGCGACCGGCATAATCGTAGGTATTGCTCCGGCGCTTCGGAGCACGAAGAACAAGATTGTTACCGGATTCAACTTGTTGGCCAATGCCGGCAGTCATGGTAAGTCTCGCCTGCGCAACCTTCTGGTGGTAACGCAGGTGTCGTTCGGTTTGCTGCTGCTGCTCGTCGCCGGCCTATGTGTGCGCAGCCTGAGAAATGCTCATTTGGTAGACCCCGGATTTGAGGTGGACCATGCTCTAACGGCGTCGTTCGATCTCACAACCGCCGGGTACGACCAGCAACGCGGGGAAGCGCTGGAGAAGCAACTGGTGGAAAGCCTTGCTTCTTTGCCGGGAGTGAGTTCAGTGGGTCTTGCCGGCCATCTGCCCCTGGGGACCCAAACGAGTCAGGGAGGGTTCAAAGTCAACGGCAACAAGATCACTTTCGATTTTGCCGCGGTTGGCCCGAATTACTTTCAGACCATGGGAATCTCTCTGCTCAGGGGGCGTGATTTCAACTACCAGGATAAGAACCTGGCGCTGGCCATCGTGATCGTGAATGAAGCGTTCGCCAGGCAAGCTTGGCCAGGGGAAGATCCAGTAGGAAAACGTACTTCGATACCTGGGGTGGAGGGTGAAGGCGAGGTTATTGGTGTGGTCAGGACCGGGAAGTACCGGAGTCTGGGAGAAGACCCTAGGCCTTTTGTCTATGTGTCTCTGCTACAGAATTATGAATCAAGGGCGGCAGTGGTGGTGCGCACCGCTGGGCTGCCCGCGCCTATGGTTGAAACCGTAAGACATGAGATGGCCGCACTCGATCCGGCTCTGGCTACGCAAGTACAAACCTTAAAGGAACACATGAAACTTGCCCTCTTTCCCGCGGAAGCGGCAGGCGCTCTTCTCGGGACATTTGGTCTACTGGCGCTGGCGCTTTCAGTGATCGGCCTCTACGGGATGCTGGCATACACGGTCAGCCAGCGGACTCGCGAAATAGGAATCCGCACGGCGCTCGGCGCCCAGACCAACGACGTTCTCAAACTGGTGATGCTCCAGGGGATGAAACTCGCAATCATCGGCATGGCGATCGGACTCATCGCGGCTTTAGTTTCCACGCGTGTCCTGGCGTTCTTGCTTTACGGCATCAGCGCGACCGATCCACTCACGTTCTGCGGAGTGACGGCCGTGTTTCTGGGCATCGTTTTGCTGGCCAGTTACATTCCGGCCCGGCGCGCCACCAAGGTTGATCCCATGGTCGCTCTTCGTTACGAATAGCGGACGCAGGCACGTCGCCTGCGATCACGCAAGAATCTGCCCAAAGGCTACGCAAGCACCCGCGCTCTAACCAACGGCCAACCACTGCGGTAGGTCCGGGTATCCAGCGGACACCAAGACTTCAAAATTAATCCCCGCGCGGCCATTAGAGTCGTTCCAGACCACCTGACCGAGACCCTCAATATTGCCTCCCCCAGGCAAGTTAAAAGAGAACTCGAGCGCCGAGCCTGGCTCAAGTTGGTCCGGTGTGTGAATGGCCATTCCGGTTTCACTCAGATTGGCCGTTACGGCTGTGTGCCGCGTGTTCGGGCTGACAATATCGATCGGTATGGCCACCTGACGGCGAGAGTACTTCCGCTGTGCCTCCAGCATGAACGCTGACGCGACAGAGAGTGCCTCCACAATGAGGTTGTAGGATACGGGCTTGAGAAGGGAGAAATGGGCGCCCGCATTGCGGGCAATCTTGGTTTGCGCCAGTGACGAGGCGCAAGCAAAAACCACGGCGTGCTTGCTGGAGTTATGACTCCTGAGAGTTCGAATAAGGCTGAGAGCGTCGTCAGAGTCTGCGTCAACCAAGGCCCCGTCGATCCTGGTGCGCGAAGCCCGCTGCGCAGCAATCGTCATCTGCGGCTCGCAGAGCAAATCGCCGCCAAGTTCTTTGACCGCTGTGGTAAAGGTTTCTTGCGCCAAATCATCACTGCTGACCATGAGCAGCTTGCAGCCCTGCAATTCCTTGGTTGTTGCCATATTGTTAGCACCTGGACTTCTTGAGAATGTGGGGGAAGAGACTTTGAGTCTAGGTCTGATGTGAAGTGCAGCAGCATGCGAGCTAGTTTTTTATGTTTTCAGAACGCAACCTTGCAAGGTTATTCCGATACTCAAACAAACGCACTGGCACAGGGCGTTTTTCATAGGGTTACGAATAAGAGAAAGGGTTGTTGTGAGGTAAGGAGATTTTCATACAAACGGGGCGCGGCTATTTTGTTCGGTTTACCCAAATATGAGGACTCTAAAGCGTGCTGACTCTGCCTTGGTTGCATAATCTTGGTTGCATAATGAAATCGGCGGAAATCCCAAACTCAGCTTTCATGCTTTATCATTGAGCCCCAACAGTTAAGCAGCAAAAGTGTAGTGCAAGAAGAGCGTTGTATCGCGTTCAATACAAAGTACAGATTCAATGGCTACTTTACTCCAAGACCTCCGTTACGCTGTTCGTCTTTTACGCCGGTCTCCCGGCTTTGCCATTGCCGCCATTCTGACTCTGGCCTTGGGCATGGGCGCCAACACTGTGATGTTCAGTGTCCTGAATACCGTGTTGCTGCGTCCTCTACCTTATCCGCATCCTGACCAACTGGTGCAGATATGGGAAACCGATTCGCGCCGGGGTGACACGCACGGCCCAATCTCACCCTATAACTTCGTCGACTGGCGCAGCCAAAGCCAAACTTTCGCGCAGATGGCCACCTATGACTACAACGCGGTTGTACTCACTGGCCAGAAGTCGCCGGTTCGCTTAAGCTCGCTTTTCGTTTCCGCTGGTTTCTTTGACGTTTTCCAGATCACCCCACTCAAGGGCCGCACTTTTTTGCCGGACGAGGACACGGCAGGGAAAGACCGGGTGGCAGTACTCAGTTACGGGGCTTGGCTGCGGCATTTCGGGGGCGACCCGAACATGATCGGGAAAAGCATTATGCTTGACGGACAGGCACACTCGGTCGTCGGCATCATGCCCGCTCAATTTGCTTTTCCCGAGTCGAACACCGAGATATGGTGCCTCCCGGGATTTGTTTTGAAGAATCACGATCGTAGCCACCACGGCCTTTTCGCGGTCGGACGGATGAAGCCCGGCATTCCTTTTGCCCAGGCACAAGCTGAGATGAACACGATAGCTGACAGTCTGAACAAGCAGTATGGAACGTTCGGCGGCGTCCGGCTGGTGGGACTCCAAGATGAAATCGTTGGCAGCATGCGGCGCAGCCTGCTAGTGCTCTGGGGCGCGGTGATCGCGGTTTTGCTGATCGCCTGCGCCAATGTAGCCGGGCTGCTGCTGGCCCGCGCGGTCTCCCGGCAGAAAGAAATCGCCGTTCGCTCCGCGCTGGGTGGAAGCCGTGCGCGTCTGGTCCGCCAATTTCTCACGGAGAGTATTCTGCTGGCGCTCATTGGCGGCATTTTAGGCATGCTATTGGCTTTTGTCGCCGGACGATTTGTGATCGCCGGCACCAACGGAAGTGTTCCCCGCCTGCGTGACTTCCAGATCGATGGCTGGGTGCTGGCTTGTTCGGCTCTGGCCTGCATGGTCACCGGCTTGATGTTCGGCCTGGCTCCGGCGTTGCATGCTTTGCGCGTGGACTTAAACAGTTCGCTCAAAGGCGGTGGTTGGGGTTCCTCTCAGCTCTCCGAGCGGCTGCGTTTGCGTAGTCTTTTTGTGGTGGTGGAGCTTGCTCTGGCCATGGTCCTGCTGATCAGCGGAGGCCTCTTGGCCAAGACGCTCTGGCGGTTGCAACACGTTGATCCGGGGTTCACGGCGGACAACATTCTCAGTTTTCGATTCAGCGTGCCGCAAACAAAGTTTCGCGACGCACACGAGCGAGCGAGTTTTTATCAGCGTATTGCAGAACGTCTAGCAGCACTGCCTGGCGTAGAGTCCGTGGGGGCAACCAACGATTTACCGTTCGCCGGTTCGCGCTCACAATCGTCTTTTGACATCGAAGGCCGGACGCCTGACCCGGCCCTGTTGTTGCATGCCGATTACCGTACCGTCAGCCCGGATTATTTCCGCGCCATGCGCATGCGCCAGCTTCAGGGGCGCGCATTTACAACGCACGATAATCAGGATGCTCCGCTGGTGGCCGTGGTCAGCGACTCGTTTGCGAAGCGGTACTTTCCTCACGAAGATCCAATCGGGCATCGTCTCAAGAGCCACGACAAGCTTTATGAGATTGTCGGCGTGGTGGCCGATGTAAAGCATCAAGAGCTGGATGCCGCCGGCGCCATTGAACTCTACGTTCCATACTTGCAAGCCGTCCCGCCCAACTGGATTTTCTTTGCCGTGCGCAGCCAAACCGCCCCGCGGACGCTGGCGGCCTCCGTCCGCAACGCGGTCAAGGAGATCGCTCCAGACGAGCCGGTCTATCGCGTGAATACGATGAATCAGGTCCTTGAATATTGGATGACCCCGCATAAGTTCAGCAGCCTGCTACTGGGGATATTTGCCGGGTTGGCGCTGTTACTGGCGGCAATCGGGATTTACAGCGTGATTGCCTACACGGTCGCGCAGCGAACGCACGAAATCGGTATCCGCATGGCCTTGGGAGCGGGGAAGGCAAATGTGCTGCGCATGATTTTTAGCCAGGGAGTTAAGATCGCAATACTCGGCCTCGCTGTCGGCCTTGCGCTTGCCTTGATTGCAACTCGGGCACTCTCCAGTATGCTTTACACCGTTGACGCCAGAGACCCAGTCATCTTCACGTCTGTGGCAGTCACGTTGTTCGTGGTCGTGATGCTGGCCAGTTACGTTCCCGCCCGCAGGGCCGCGAAGGTGGATCCGTTGGTGGCGCTTCGCTGCGAGTAGTTCCGCCGCTGGAGCTCTTCGGATCGGTGTTCGCTTCCGAACAGCGGAGTGCGTTAGTGAACACCAGAATTCTAAAAATCACTCCCTCAAAATAATGGTTTACTCCATATTTTCAATAACTTAGAGAGACGCTGAGTTCGGCATACAAAGTGCCATATTAATCGCTGATGCACTTCCCCTTGGGCATGAATAGCAAGTTCACTGGCACTCTGAGCCCCTGCGTTTTAAGGAGTTGGTCATGCGTGAAGTCAGGAAGATGGGTTTTGCTCTCGGCATAGTAATGGCCCTGTTTGTTCTCACCGGCTTTGGCGCCAAGCACTATACGACTCCGCAAAACGGAGGCGCTGGGGACGCAATTGCACGCCGCATCGCGTTGTTGAGGTCGGGCAAGCCGCAGCAGAAAGCCGCCGCCGCCTACTGGCTGGGACAGCAACGGGCCGCCGCTGCCAGCGCGGTAGATCCCCTGGTTGACTTGCTCGGCGACGCAACGGAAGTTGACGCCACGCAATATCGCCAGCGTCCGCTCGATAAGATGACCCTGGGTGAGGAAGTGGCAGCGGCCTTGGTGAACATCGGCCATCCGGCGATCGAACCGCTCATTCATGTTTTGAAAACCTCACCGCAAGCGGAGGCGCGCAAGAACGCAGCCTGGGCGCTTGGCGCGCTTCACGATACCGGCGCCACCAGCAGCGAGATCTGAACCGCGAATGCAAGAATTGAGAAATTGAGTAATCTGGTAATTGATGGGTTGCGGGCTTCGCCATCAGAAGACTGCTGAGCTGTTGCGGCTCCTAACTCACCAATTACTAAATTACCCAGTCGCTCAATCCGAAAAAACCTATGGAAACATTGTTTCAAGATGTTCGCTACGCCGTGCGCATGCTGGTCAAGAGTCCTGCGTTTACCACAGTTGCTGTGCTCACGCTGGCCCTGGGCATCGGCGCGAACACGGCCATTTTCAGCCTCGTAAATGCTGTTTTATTGAAGATGTTGCCGGTCAAAGATCCGGGACAACTGGTTGTGGTGGGCGATCCACTTCTGGTGCACAACCGCTCTTTCGGTGATCCGCAGGTCGGGCTGTTTTCTTATCCGCTGTACCGCGAACTTGCCGCGGACAATCAGGTTTTTTCCGGCATGCTGGCTTCTGCTGAAGCGCACCGCCTGAAAGTGGCATTGGGAGATGGCGACAGCGCATTCTCCGGCGATGTTACCGGTGTTCTGGTAAGCGGAAATTATTTCTCCGTCCTGGGTGTGAATTCATTTTTAGGCCGCACGATCACTCCCGAAGATGACACGGCCGCGGATGGTCATCCCGTGGTGGTGTTGAGTTACGATTTCTGGAAAGAGAAGCTTGGCCAGGACCCAAACATTGTTGGCCAGTCGATCCGAATTAACAAGTTTCCCTTCACTATCATCGGAGTAGCGCCCAATGGTTTTTTTGGCGACACCGTGGGTGACCGGCAGGACATCTGGGTTCCCGTCACCATGCAGCAGCAGATCATCACGGGCCGCGTCTGGCTGGATAACTTCAATGCCTCATGGTTGCACTGTGTTGCCCGCCTGAAGCCTGGAGTCAGCATCGATCAGGCGCGCGCCAACCTCAATCTGGTGTTACAGCAGTCGCTGAACGGCGCGGTCGGAGCAAAGCTGCACAAAGACGATCTGGATAACCTGAAGAAAGCGAAAATCGAAGTCAGCGCCGGTGGCGGAGGCTTTTCCCAGCTGCGCGGCGATTTTCGCGAACCTTTGATCTTGCTGATGGGGACTGTGGGAGTGATTTTACTCATCGCTTGCGTGAACGTGGCCAACTTATTGCTGGTTCGGGCCACAGCGCGCCGGAAAGAGATCGCGGTGAGAATGGCGATTGGCGCTGCTCCTGGCCGGATGATCCGGCAATTGCTCACGGAAAGCGTGTTGCTGGCCTTTGCCGGCGGTGTGGTTGGACTCATGGTCGCCCAGCTTGGAACAAAAGCCTTACTGGGACTGAGCAAGAACCCTGAACTGGAAGCCTCACCGGATGTGCGGGTATTTCTATTCACGGCTATCGTGTGCTTGCTCACCGGCATACTGTTTGGTCTTGCCCCCGCGCTGCGCTCACGCCGTGTGTCGGTTGCGCTCACGCTTAAGTCAGGATCGCAAAGCGCAAACGATAGCTACAAGGGATGGAGTTGGGGAAAGACGCTAGTGGTGGCCCAGGTAGCGCTGTCTTTGTTGGTGCTGTTTGCAGCGGGGTTGCTGGTGCGCAGTCTGCAAAACATCCGCACGCTGGATCTTGGCTATAGCCACGAGCATCTGCTGCTGGTCTCGGCCGATCCGCAAGCCGCGGGATACAACCCAGCGCAAATCAGCAACTTTAATAATGAAATGACGGTCCAACTCGCCAGTATTCCCAGCGTCCGTACAGTTACATCTTCTAAGAACGGATTATTCAGCGGAAGTGAATCCGGCGAGAGCATCAAGGTAGAGGGTTTTACGGCCAAAAAAGATCAGAACAACGATGTCGCTTCTGACGAGGTTGGACCCAACTACTTCGCCGCCGTCGGGATTCCTCTGCTGCTTGGCCGGGACATCGGTCTACAGGACACCGCCACGTCGCCCAGAGTCGCCGTCATTAATGAGAGCATGGCAAAGTTCTATTTTGAAAATACCAGCCCGATCGGAAGAAGATTTGCGGTCGATGATGAAAGGGTTAAAGACCAGTCGATTGAAATCATCGGCGTGGCCCGTGATGCGCGTGACCATGAAATTCGTGGGCCGATTCCACGCAGATATTATGTGCCGATTATGCAGGCAACAAACCCTGTTGCCGTTCTTAACTTTGAAATCAGGACAGCGGGGGACACCGCGCCTGTAGCCGATGCGGCGCGCAAACTGTTCAAAGATTTCAGCCCGAACGTTCCCATGAACAGCATTCGCACCCTGGATCAACTGGTCGACCGCACCATTGGCAGTGAGATCCTGATTGCCCAATTGGTGAGCTTCTTCGCCGGGCTTGCGCTGCTTCTTGCCTCGGTGGGCCTGTACGGAATCATGTCCTATATGGTCTCCAGCAGGACCAGGGAGATTGGCGTCCGCATGGCATTAGGCGCACAACGCAGCGGAGTTTTATGGATGATCTTGCAGGAAGCAGCCAAACTGGTAGGAATCGGAGTGGCGGTCGGGATTCCGCTTGCCTTTCTGAGCAGTTGGGTGCTGACGGCCATGCTGTTTGGTCTGCGCCCCACCGATCCGGCTTCTATGGTGATGGTGATCGCCGTGCTCCTGGTGATTGCCTTGTTTGCCGGGTACATTCCCGCGCGCCGGGCCACCAAAGTGGACCCTATGGTGGCTTTGCGATATGAATGATCAGCCAAACCTTTCGCTACGGAGAACTTGGTGAAAAACATTCGCTTTGCGCTGCGAGCACTGGCCAAATCGCCTGGATTTACGACGGTCGCTGTGCTGACGCTGGCCTTCGGCATAGGCTCAAACACCGCAATGTTCGGCGCCCTCAACGCTTTTGTGTTCCGCGCGTTGCCGTTCCGTGAGCCTGACCGGCTGGTGATGCTATGGGAGAAGAACCCCAAGCTGGAAGGTTTTCTTGCTGATCGCGTGCCGACATGTCTGAAGAATTATCTCGACTGGCAGGCTGACTCGAAGTCTTTCTCCGGGGTCGCCGCCTTTGAAGACACCAATCTCAATCTCACCGGCGTGGATAAACCGGAACAGCTTGAAGTTGCAAAAGTTACCAACAACTTTTTTGAGATGATGGGAATCAGCGCGGGTGCCGGACGCACCTTTGTTGCTGGGGAAGGCGCGCCGGGGCAAGATCGCGTGACCGTCCTGACTTATAAGTTCTCGGAAAAGCATTTCGGGCAAGCCATGCAAGGGAGTGGAAGGAGCGTTGCTCTGAACGGCGTGACCTATACCGTCATCGGCGTGCTGCCCCGTGAGTTTCATATGGCTGGTGATTGGGGTGGAATGGACCTGAAAAAACCGGAAATGTTCCTGCCCCTGAACAGCAGTCCGGACCAATCCAAAGAGGCCCTGGAGAACCGCGGCCTCATGGTGTACGCCCGTCTCAAGCCCGGCGTGGACTTCGAGCGGGCCAGGGCGGAGATGGACGTTATCGGGAAGCAACAGGAGAAGAAGGACCCAGCTCTCAACGCCGGTTTCGGCGTGAATGCGTTTACCGTGCGGTCCGAAGACCTGAGCAGCGATACGACCCAGGGCTTGGTCATCTTGCAGAGTGCGGTTGCTTTCGTGCTGCTCATTGCTTGCGCAAATCTGGCCAACCTGTTGCTGGCCCGGGCCGCGGGACGGGAAAAAGAAACCGCTGTACGCATGGCGCTGGGCGCCACTCACGGGAAGATCGTGGGGCAGTTTCTGACGGAGAGTATGGTGCTGAGCGTGCTCGGCGGGATTGCAGGGTTGGTTCTGGCGCAATGGGGTGTTGTTGCGATCAACCGGTTTGCTCCGAGTGACCTGCTTGGCTCTCATATCCTGCGCTTTGACGTCAGGGTGTTTGGTTTTACTTTTCTGGTTGTGGCGTTTGCTGGGCTTCTATTTGGGGCAGCGCCGGCGCTCCATGCTGTCCGGCAAAACATCAATAAATCTCTGGCGCAGACATCAAAGTCGGTGGTGGGCGGTTCCTCGAAGACGCGTTCAGTCCTGGTCGTTGTGGAGGTTACTCTGGCGGTAGTGTTGCTTTGGGGCGCGGGCCTGGCCCTTCACAGCCTCTACCTATTGCGCCACGTTAACCCCGGCTTCACACCCGATCATTTGCTTACGGCTACAATCCGCCTGCCGGAGGAGCGATATCAAAAACCGGAACAGATTTCCGCATTCTGCAATCAGTTATTGGAGAGGGTAAAGGTCCTTCCTGGCGTCAAATGGGCTGCCTTGACCAGCGGACTGCCCATGCAGGACATTAGCGCGACCGGCTTCCGTCTGGAAGGGCAGCCAGCGCAGTCTGACAGCGACTATCTCCTGGCCGATCGCAGAAGCGTTACCGAGGACTACTTCGCCGCCTTGGGTTCGACTCTATTGCGCGGACGCACCTTTACGCAGGAGGAGGCCAGCGAACCCGCGCCAAAAGTGCTTCTGATCAATGAAGCCATGGCAAAAAAGTTCTGGCCGGGCCAGGATGCTCTGAGTAAGGTCATTATTCAAGGTCAAGCTCCCAATGAACGCCGCGTGACGATTGTGGGCGTAGTTGCGGATTCACACCAACTGGGTTTGGATACTCCGCCCCGAACAGAAATGTACTTTCCTTCCAGGGCTTTCTCCAAGTTTTCAGTGGTGCTTCGCACGGCCGGCGATCCGGTGAATCTGGAAAGCGCTCTGACCGCCCAGGTTCTCGCCCTTGACAAAGACCAACCGGTGGCAGAAATGCACACCATGCAGGAGATCGTTGATGGAACCATGGGGGTAGAGCAGTTCGGGACTTCGCTGATGTTTATCTTTGCCCTGATGGCCATCCTCCTTTCTTCCGTCGGACTTTATGGCGTGCTTTCCTACGTTGTCAGTCAGAGAACGCAGGAGATCGGTATCCGGCTGGCGCTAGGCGCCCAGCAGACCAACGTTTTGACGATGGTTGTAAGGCAGGGTATGGTGCTTGCCCTGAGTGGGATTGTGCTGGGTATGGCGGGATCACTGCTTTTATCTCGGGTGGTTCCTAGCGTGCTTTATGGCGTCAGACCGGCTGATCCACTTGCCTTGATTGTGACAGCGGGACTTCTTTGTCTGATATCGCTGCTGGCCAGCTATATTCCCGCGCGCCGGGCCACCAAAGTGGACCCTATGGTGGCTTTGCGATATGAATGAGAGAATTTAGAAGATTGTGCAATCGGGTAATTTTGGTAACTTAGTAATTGAGCTGGCGTGAATGCCTGATAGCGCAGCCATTCGATTTACCAAGTTAGAGAGAGTCCAAGAAAAGGAAGCAATGATTGAACTTCGCAACGTAGAGAAAACCATCAAGAGCCCGGCAGGGACAGTTTGGTTGCTTCGCCGCATCAATGTGCAGATCAAAGAGGGCGAATTTGTCACCATCATGGGCCCGTCCGGGGCGGGGAAGACCACGCTCTTGAGCATTATCGGCATGCTGGATGACGGCTGGGCCGGCGAGTATTTTTTTGCCGACCACATTGTTCACAAGCTCGACCGTAAGAAGCGTGCGGAACTAAACCGGCGTTATGTGGGTTTTGTCTTCCAGAGCTACCATCTCCTGGACAACCTGACGGTGCAGGAAAACATTGACGTTCCTCTCTCCTATCGCGACATTCCGCGGGCGCAACGCGCCTCCATGGTGGCGGACATCCTTGACCGTTTCCAGATCGTGGGCAAGAAGGACCTCTATCCCAACCAGCTTTCAGGCGGACAGCAGCAGTTAGTCGGTGTAGCACGTGCCGTGGCCGGTAATCCTAAGCTGATCCTGGCGGACGAACCCACCGGCAATCTCCACTCCGGCCAGGCCAAGGAGACCATGGAGCTTTTCCGCAAATTGAATCAGCAGGGCACTACGATCATTCAAGTGACGCACTCTGAATCGAACGCGTCCTTTGGCAACCGTATTATCCAGCTCAAAGACGGCTGGATTGTGGAAGACTCGTCGGTGCCGGGCAGCGCCACGGCATGAGCCGGCGCAAGGCGGTGTTGAAGAAGAATCAGGTTTTGAAATCAGGGATATTCTGTTGTTAACAAAAACACAAGAACTGGTAAGCGCCACAACATCCAAGTCCGATCCAGTGCGCGTCCTCATCGCGGACGATCAAGCTGACGTGCGTGAGGCCCTGCGCTTGCTCCTGAAAGCGGAAGGCTATACCACGGAGACGGTCAGCAGCCCCGGGGCCGCGCTGGAGGCCGTGCAGAGCAATGAATTTGACATCATGCTGATGGACCTCAACTACCAGCGTGATACCACCTCCGGCCAGGAGGGCATGGAACTGCTTGCCCGCGTGCAGTCGGTGGATGGCAAGCTGCCCGTCGTGGCGATGACGGCCTGGGGCAGCGTGGAACTGGCCGTGGAAGCGATGCGCCGCGGTGCTTGTGATTTTATCCAGAAGCCGTGGGACAATCCTCGCTTGCTGAGTATTATTCGCACGCAGGTGGATTTATACCGCACTGTCCGGCGGGCGGAGCGATTGGAAGCGGAAAACAGTCTGCTTCGCGCGCAGAACCGTCCGGTCTTCATCGCGGAATCCAAGGCCATGCAGCCGTTGCTCACGCTGATGAGCCGCATCGGGCCCAGTGATGCCAACGTGCTGATCACCGGAGAGCACGGCACCGGGAAAGAAGTAGTGGCGCTCACGCTGCACGCACTGTCGTCCCGCAGCTCGCGGCCCATGATCACGGTGAATACCGGCGGTCTGCCGGAAGGCACGTTTGAAAGTGAGCTGTTTGGCCACGTGAAAGGCGCATTCACGGATGCTCGGGCTGACCGGGTCGGACGCTTTGAACTGGCCGACCACGGTACGCTCTTCCTGGACGAAATCGCCAATGTGCCGTTAAAGCAACAGGCCAAGCTTTTGCGCGTGCTTGAAACCGGTGAGATGGAGCGGGTCGGTTCCTCCAAGACACACAAAGTCGATGTGCGCGTGATCTCCGCCACTAATGCGGACCTAAAGCTGGAGAGCGCCGAAGGCAGGTTCCGTTCCGATTTGCTGTTTCGCCTGAACACCGTGGAGATGCCCATCCCGCCGTTGCGTGAGAGAAGGGAAGACATTCCTCTTCTCGCCTCGCATTTCTTAAAGACGTATGCGCAGCGCTATCGCAAGCCGGTAAAGAGTTTTGAGCCGGCCGCCATGCAGAAAATGCTGGAGCATCTCTGGCCCGGGAACGTCCGTGAGCTGGACCATGTAACCGAACGCTCCGTGCTGATCAGCACCAGTGACCTGATCCATTCCTCCGATCTGGGCCTGGAAAGTGACAAGACCGGTTCTTCCAAAATAGAAGATATGAGCCTGGAAGAAGTAGAATACCTTCTCATTAAGAAGGCGCTGGCGCGGCATTCCGGAAACATCAGCCATGCAGCGGATGCGCTCGGTTTGAGCCGCAGTGCGCTGTATCGCCGCATGCAAAAGTATGGCCTCTGATCCGGAACACCAACTCGCAAGCATTTTAGCTGCCGAGAAATCCCCGACCAAACGGATCAGGTTTAATTTTGATACGCGCATTCTGCTGATGACGCTATTGATCAGCCTGCCCGGCGTTTTTGTGGCGGAGCTGTTGCTCTGGTTGGGAAATTTTTCGCTGGAAACAAAGTGGACCGTTACATTGTTCATTGCGCTGGCCTGGATCATCGGCAGTTCAATACTGCACGGCCAGGTCATCCGCCCGTTGCAGACCCTTTCCAACATGGTGGCGGCCATCCGTGAAGAGGATTTCTCTTTTCGCTTGCGCGGGGCCGGACGGGAAGATTCGCTGGCGGATCTGATCCTTGAAATCAATGCTCTGGCCATGCGGTTGCAGCACCAGAAAGTAAGCGCCTTGGAAGCCACGGCCCTGCTGAAAAAAGTGATGATGGAAATTGACGTCGCCGTTTTCACCTTTGACCAGCAGCAGCGGCTCCGCATTGTGAACCGCGCCGGCGAACAATTAATGGGCAGGATCGCGCCGCGTATGCTGGGACTCACGGCGGATGAACTTGGGCTGCAAGAGTTTCTCCAGACCCCGGGTCCGCAGACGGTACAGATGACGTTCCCCGGCAAGCATGGGCGCTGGGCGATAAGCCACACATCGTTCCGCGAGAACGGCGTGCCGCATGAACTACTGATTATTTCTGATCTCAGCCGCGCTCTGCGCGAAGAGGAGCGTCAGGCCTGGCAGCGGCTCATCCGCGTGCTTGGGCACGAGCTGAACAACTCCCTGGCGCCGATCAAATCGATTGCCGGAACTCTAGGCTCGCTTACGGTGCGCGCTGCGTTGCCGGAGGACGTGTCCCAGGACATGCAGCAAGGGCTGCGTGTGATTGAAAACCGGGTTGAGTCGCTGAACAGATTCATGCAGGCATACACCAGGCTGGCACGCATGCCTGCTCCCACACGGAGCAGAATTGAAGTTGGGCCGCTGGTGCAGAGGGCAGCGTCGCTGGAGAGCCGTTTAACCGTCAAAACGTTGCCCGGGCCAGCCGTGACAATTGACGCCGATCCCGACCAGTTGGAGCAGTTGCTGATCAATCTTATTCGCAACGCCGCGGACGCTTCGCTGGATGCGTCGCTGAAACACCTTGGCTCGGTCGAGATTGGCTGGCGCGCTACCGCGCGCAGCGTGGAAATTTTCATCCGCGATGAAGGCCCCGGCCTGCTGAACAGTGACAATTTGTTTGTGCCTTTCTTTACCACCAAGCACGGCGGCAGCGGGATTGGGTTGATTCTGAGCCGGCAGATTGCTGAGGCTCACGGCGGCGTATTGCAGCTGGCCAATCGTCGCGACCGCACCGGCTGTGAAGCCATGATCGATCTGCCCGTGACCTATGACGCCTCCTTGGTTTAAACCATCGCCGTTTGGTCGAACACCACAATCCCTGTCATGTTGAACGTAGCGCGTGTGAAATGCATTTTTACGAACAATGATCTTTTGCGCGGAGCTGAAACATCCCGAAAATGGATGCAGCGTAAATGCAGACCCGAGGCGTTCGCACGAAACAGCCTTGTAAGTTGTACGCGCAATCTGGATGATGTGGGCCGCGCAAAAATTGAACGTAGAAGTGGCATGGCCACGTCTCTGCGATATGATGTTAGCTACTCATGGATCAAGACCTGCATAATTTAAAAGATGACATGATCGCCTTCATCGAAGGCCACGGCCTGCGCCGCTTCAACGCCTATTTAGAGGACGAAGTGCCCAGCGTGCCGTGGTCAACTGATGAAGACCATCCTGATGCCTGGAAAGACTTCGTCGAGCTGGCCAAGGCTTCCGAAGTGCACTTTGTCACCATGAATCACGTCTCCCTTGATAAAGAGGACGTGGACCTGCTGGTGAACCGTCTCCAGGAAGTTGACTACATGAACGAGGAAGACCTGGAAGAAGCCGGCTGGCTGCGCGGTTTTGTCGGCAAAGTGGGATTTGTGCAGCTAGGGTTTCCTTGCCAGGGCGTGATGTTTCGCTATGAAGTCTCCACCAGTTGGTATGAGACGTACCAACGGCTGGAAGCCGCTGCCGACGATTATGACGGCCTGCTGATTGACGACTCTGATCCGGAAGAAGAGTGAGTTTCACCGCGCTGAAAGCAAAAACGGCTTGGAGCAAAGCTACGTAAATGAATTCCCGTTGGAGCTTTCCCAGTCCCGATCCCGCCCAGGTAGAAAGACTACGAACGGAAGCCAAGGTTTCTCCGATTCTCGCGCGCCTTCTGGCGCTTCGCGGAGTGACCGGGGGCGCTGATGCGTCCAACTTTTTGTCGCCATCGCTGGACCAACTCCATTCGCCGTACCTGCTGCGCGGCATGACAGAAGCAGTGGAACGCCTGAGCGCCGCCATCGCGAACCACGAACTCATCCTGATCTACGGTGACTACGACGTGGATGGCACCACCGCCGTGGTGATCCTAAAGACCGCAATCGAGCTTTGCGGCGGAACAACCGACTTCCACGTACCGCATCGGATCAAAGAAGGTTACGGAATCAAAGACGACGTGATCGAACGCGCCGCTGCCGCTGGGGTGAAGGTGGTCATCAGCGTCGATACCGGCATACGGGCTTTTCAGGCCGCTGAGACCGCCCTACGCGTTGGTGTGGATCTGATCGTCACCGACCATCACTTGCCGGAAGTCAATGAAGGCGTCCCCAAGGCGCTGGCAGTTTTGAATCCCAACCAACAAGGCTGTGACTATCCATGCAAAGCGCTGTGCGGCGCCGGCGTAGCGTTCAAGGTGGCACAAGCGCTGTTTGCCAAATTCAAAGACAAGGTTGACCAGGCGAAGCTTATTCCATCATTTCTCAAAATGGTCGCCATCGCCACCATTGCCGATGCCGTTCCCCTGGTAGGTGAGAACCGGATTATGACCCGGCTTGGTCTGGAAGGATTACGCCGTCCGGTGAATGGCGGGCTGAAGGCGCTTATGGAAGTTTCCGGACTCAATGGCGATCGCCCGCTTGGCACAGGCGATGTGGGATTCCGTCTGGGCCCGCGCATCAACGCCGCCGGACGCATGGACATTGCCAAGGACGTGATCGAGCTGTTCACGTGTAAAGATCAAGCCCGCTGCAAAGAGATTGCTGAGAAGTTGAACCAGCTCAATCTTGAGCGTCAGGCTGAAGAAGCCAGGATCGTAACAGACATTGACGGCCTGCTTGCCGCCGAGCCTGATTTCACGGACAAGTTCTGTATGGTCTTTGACGGCGATGGCTGGCACCGAGGCGTGGTCGGTATTGTTGCTTCCCGCGTAGTGGAAAAGACTGGACGCCCAGCATTGGTGGTGGCAAAGGATGGCGCTGAAGCCCACGGCTCAGGTCGTTCGATCTCGAAATTCCACCTGCTGGAGGCCTTGGAATCCTGCCGTGAACTGTTCACCCGTTTTGGCGGACACGCGCATGCAGTCGGTTTTGCGTTGCCCAGCGCTGACCTGCCTGAACTCAAGCGGCGTTTGAATGCGTTTGCCCAGGCGAGGCTTCTGCCGGAAGATTTTTTGCCGGAGCTTGAGATTGACGCGGATATCCCTCTGAGTTCTGTGACGCCGGATCTTTTGGCCACCCTGGGCCAGCTTGAGCCCTTTGGCCACGGCAATCCGGAGCCGGTATTTTCCAGCCACGGTGTGAACCTGCTGACGCCGCCCAAGATCATCAAGGAGAAGCACATCAAACTGCGGATGAATCAAAAGCGGTCCGATGCGAAATCCAGTTACAGCTATGAGGCCATCGGCTGGCGCATGGCAAAGCGGCTGGAGGCAGAGCCATGCCAGCCCGGCGATAGCCTGGACGTCGCCTTTACCGTTGGCTTCAATTTTCATCCTGATTTTGGCGGGTTGGAGTTGACCCTGGAAGATTTTAAGAAGTCTCCTGTATAGCGCAGGGAATTGGACCACAGGCGCCCTCGCCTGTGAGTTTCGCAGCCGGGGGCGGCTACGCTCCAAAGTCAAAATCGAGAAGTGTATGTGTTGAGGCGCTCTAGCTAGCTACTTTCCGGCGCAAAATAGTGTTTGCAAGGGCCGATGGTGCGCTTGATGGAAAGTCGGGCCGAAGCTGGAGCATTGACTTTTGAGCTTGCCGCCCTGGACCAGTCTAGGCGGTG